>Ga0325403_1001468_pt1 | contig 19680 bp, 11 predicted proteins | sample PopdelMetagenome_19_FD_205665 | JGI IMG/M metagenome (GOLD analysis project Ga0325403, IMG submission 205665) | Populus deltoides microbial communities from Bellville, Georgia, United States - Xylem-PdKOR-R4 | ecosystem: Host-associated > Plants > Phyllosphere > Stem > Wood/Secondary xylem... | reverse complement strand
GCTGCACCACTCAGAATATGGTTCTAGATTATGAGCAGGGGTTTCAAATAAGGTTGCTCGGTTTTAAAATATAGAGGCAGTTTGGAATTGTTAAAAATTTTAATTCTTTTTATTTAAATTAATTTTTTTTATGTTATTGAATTGTTTTACAAGGATTCATGAACAGTAAAGTATTCCGGTCATTGTCTGTGGAGAGCTGAAATCGCATAAAAGCCGGTCACTTTACCTTTCTTTTCCCATGGTACGGAAAGAACTGGAAGTGCCAAACAGGACAGCCCAGCTCAGCTCATATTAGTTGCCTGTCTAAGCTGAAAAACCGACTGATCTGATCCATTTTGACAGAAGATTTCAGGAGAATCATCAGTTACAGGACTGTATGTGTGGCTGCGGTGGTGACAGCGAAAAACGTTCTGACAAAGGAGAGGTTGAAGGCAAATGACTAGCTAGTCCTCCAGCCGGCAGGCAGAGTAAGGATTAGAAACTTCACATGGGGTTGTACAGAGTGCAGGCATGGATGGGATATTTATTATTATGTATTTATAATTTAAAATCACATTTATAAGGATAATTATGGATGATTATGTATATAACTAAACTAATTCTCTTCTTAGATATAGAAGGGAATTAGGGAGTTAAAATATAGGAAGTTGCTGTAAATCTGTTTGAGTCCTTACAAGCATTAAAATTGTATTGTTCTTCATTGTTTTTTTTTAGATTATAATATAAATTTTTTATCTATATTTTTATTTTTTAAATTACATAATATTTACATAATTAAAAAGAAACATCAATTTACATTTGAGGAGAATTAAACAATAAAATAGAGAAAATAATTTTACAAACCATAAAAAAAATAAAGAAAAGACAAAACAAGCATACCATGTTTAATATTACATTAATTAAACAATAAAAAACACAATCACATTAATTTAGATCATTTGTTGTAATTTGGATCCCATCATAACTGGAACAAAAACCAAGACCTTTTTTTTTGTAAAAAAAATGACAATTTGCTTTTGAGAAAAATAACTTTTACACATAAAATTAATTTATAATTAACGTCAATAAAAATCAAACCATGTAATCAACTCTAATATCACTGTTAGGTTTCTTAAAACACATAAATACAGAGAAAACAATAAATTAATTTTTTTTCGAGAGTTCCCAGGGTCTCAGTGGACAATCTAGGGTGTGACCATCCTTTTCAAAACTAGATTATCACAAACCAAAAGTCATCTCGTCTTCTAACCATAGTACACACAAACTAAAAGTGAGAAATATTATAAAAAAAATTTAGGAGAGGGGTTGCTATATCTTTGAGTACTAGCTTTTTTTTTTTTTTGTGCTTGCAAGTGCTTTTCTATTATATGTATAATTACATAGTTTTTCTTTACACAAAATATGAGGCATACCATTTTATTTATATGGAAACTTGATAATCCTATAAATAATAAAATATCAATTTGCTTCTTGAATAATATCATATATAGTATTTCATAATAATTTTTAAAAATTTATTCTTTCAAGTCGCTGATTGATTTTCTAGGTCTAGAATTATAATTCCTTATATTAATTATATTTTAGTTCTTAATTTCTAAAACTTATTCACAAACAAGTCACACTTGATTAATTATTTCAGTTTAATTTCTAACCAATAGTTCTTAATGTATGTGATCCATTAGATTCCTAATAAGTTGACCTAAATATAAATTATAATTCTAAATAAATAAAATAATTTAATTTATGTATACTTAAAGATCAAGTGCATCATTTAGCAAAGTGTTATGATCTTTTAAATATTAAAAAAATTATAAATAGTTTAACTTAATCTTTTAATAAGTCGTTTCTTAATAGAATTGTCATGTAAGTCTTTTCATATATACATACATGTGATATATCTATACAAAATCCTCATGCATTAAGTGTACTTGTCTTTCAACTAGTATCTACATGTTAGTTTTAGATATTTCTTATACCTTAGGTTATAAGAACAACTATTTTTTTATATTAAAAAAACATAACATGTATAAATCTCAATGCCTCAGATTATAAGAACTATTTTTTTTATAAAAAAAAACATAACATGTTTAAATCTCAATGACTCTAATTAATATACAATCTTAATAGAACAAGAAAAAATATTTAAGACAAAAAAACTTGTATACAATCAAAATCTCACAATTATAACAATTTTATAATTTTATTTATAAAATATTTTTATGTGAAGAATATTAGATTTATTAATTAAATATTAAATTAATAAAAAAAATTATATTCATTAATTAAATATTAGACTTAAAAATAAATATACTTTTTGAACAAAGTCAAAGTATCAAAGTAATGCCTACTAGACGTATATTCTAACAGAAAGACACTATCGTCTCGTCCCAGAAACATGCCGCTGGGAGTCAAATTACTTCATGGTGAACACGTACGAACATATTTTTGTCATATGAAAAGCAACGGATTTAACAACAGCAGAGAAGTGTACGATGGAATCATTCAAACAAACTAAGCCAATGGAAACAGAGGGGGGGGAAAAGTGGGAAAGGAAAGACCAGTCAAATGTGAGGAGATGTTCTGCGCCTTCCAGTCAACTATAAGTTGTACAGTGACTGACTGCACACAACCGCCCATCCTAGAAAGCCATAGAAAGATACCATCTAGGAAACTACATGTTCTATATCTCTTGCCATTTTCTTTTCTATTCACATGCCAATTTAGTGTCAAAGCTGCTCAAGCAGATAGCAAAAGCCTGGAATGCAGACAAAGGATACCGGTAATCCATGGTGAACAAATCTTTGCCAACCTTACCGAATTGAAGAATCACCTTGTCATGATCAGATTGAGCAGGCTGCGAAGGTGTTGGTGCACCAGCAGCAGGCTGCGTTGCAGCAACAAGCTGAAAGTTCTTGACAGAGGCAACCGACACTCTCCCACGGAAATTAAGGCACCAGCACTGCAACTGTTCATGCCATCTTGGTGACTTGTTCCGGAGGACCAGTGGTCTCTCCTTTCCCTCATCTTCTTCTCGAGGCCCAACAATGTTGGAGAACCGGGAACTACTAAACTCAGTTGAATTGTCAATTGATTTCGAGAAGGAAATGCTCCGAAATGAGTCTTCAAGCGAGCAAGGTAGGAGCTCAGGCTGGCCTGGTACAGAACCACCAGGCTCAAGGGATGATACAGGGATTGAGTGCATGGTGCAGTGCATCCTTCGTGGACCCCGGGTGCCAAGCACATTCAGCTCATATGTAACATGAGCAATGTTGTAGCTGCCTGTAGGAACCTTTGGAGAAACTTTCTTTGAGTAGAACCTACGGCTTCGGCCAGGTGGGGAAAGCTGAGCATTATTATAGGGGGGCTGCGTGTCATAAATTATAAATTTGGTTCCCAGAAAATTTGACCTGAAACAAGAACAATAAGCATTTCAACACAATTCCGACACATAAGTACAGCAATTCGTTGAACTTTGTGCATTTAATGTTTCCTTTTGTGCATTAGTCATTGCAGAACTTTTTTTATTATTATTAACATGTGTGTCCGGGCCAGCTTGCGCGCACCTCGACTAATCTCACAAACCCTGAAGTTAAAGACCATTGCAGAACTTCTTATAATGATACCTAGAGGTAGGAAGTCTTAAAAGCACCAACTCACATGCTTAACAAACCCTAGCAATAAATGGTTAATATCTTGGACACCTTGACCTCACTAGAAGGGTCTAAATCAATTCATCACTCTTATCTTTAAGATCCTTGATCAAGTAAAATTTATATGATGCATGAAACAATCAATAGCTACATTTCTGATGCATCTGCAGAGCAAACAATTATCACCCCCTCACATGGAGAAACAGAAAGAAAAATTTAACCAAATCTTTAGCCTAGCTTCAGGTATCACAAAAGAAAAAAATGACATGGCTAAGCTGACATTTAAACTATAGTAGCATACTCATACACATGCATGCTAGCAAGTGGCACCCATACACACTTAATCCTATACAATAGAGAAACAGAATATATTCCTACTAAAAACAAAAAAGAAATATACAGTTCAAGTTTACAGAAAAACCATGCAATGAGATTATTGACTATATAGCTAGGTAATAAGTACACCTTGGTCTACTAGACAATGGAGGTTGCTATATTATATTAGCTCTTAAGGGGACTGCCATGCATGGATTAGGCCAGTTTTGAACCCAAATGGAATGTTAATTAAACATATATTGTCTTCAAGTCATAACTAAAGGAAATTACCACAATCCAATGCAAGACTAGTATGACAATTGTACCATAAATTTGGGGCATTAGCAACTAATCAAATATCATACAGAAAATGAACTCTCACCTTAGTTTTCCAATATATGTGCTGCTTGATTTTGATATGTTGTCTGCATCCATGGAAATTACATATTCTGTGCAAGTAGTTCTCCGAGAACGTTTTGCAGACAGAAGAAATTTTCCATTTTCAACAAGCAAAGCTGCAAAGCATTAAATTAATAAACAGCATATTAATATAGAATACTATAGTGCATTGAGGAAACTTTGTATCAAATAGTTTAGTTGCTGAATGAGAGTAATATAGTGATTTTTGTTATCTTTGGGGGGTAATAACTTAGATTGATAAAGTAGAACTGGAGCAACAATTCAAAGAAGATCAATAGGATATCTTAGAACAGCAGATTCGGTAGACAGTTTCCAAAAGTTTGCTTGATAGATATTTTAATGAAGAACTTCGTATGCATAGCCATTAAAAAGAATTTGCTACCCATTTACACAACTGACTTTTGGAAAGAAGAAATTTCCTTTTCAATAAAATCATAATGCGAGTCACTTGCACAAACTAATTAAAAAAAAAAAGGGTGAATCATTGAATAACTGTCTTTCCAGGCCAGTAGGACAAACTTAATAGAAAGAAAACTAAACAGATAATATAGAGTAATGTTACTTTAAAATAAACATTCAAGAAAACAAAAGCCACAATTGTGTGAGAGAGACAGAACACATCGGATGCATGTCAATCAGGCATCTGGATCGTGAAAACAACTTGCCGCAATCAAATTGGTCTCTTTGCAACATAGAAAATGAATTGCAACTAATCAGGAAAAAAAAAATTGTGTCTAGCTGGTTAAACAACTGACAGAAGCAACTTCTAGTTTTGGCACGGTAATAAGAAGGCACCATTAATGCAACTTTAGAAACATGATTAAATGTCATTAACAAGGACAAGCAGCGCAGCTATGCATCACTGTAGAAACCACAGCATCATGACACAACCAAATGCATGGAGGTAAAACACATTCATTACTTCCATCCATGAAGACCACAAGAAACTAGAGAGAAGGAGATTAGGGTTGGTAAGTTAACCGCATACATCAATATAAGACCAGTATTTACAAAACAGGTCACATAAAAGTCATGACAATCAAATGCCAAAATGTCAAGAGAAAAGCTCACCAGGGCTAAGGCAAAGGAAAAGATGGTAAGTTAAGTTTGATTTGTCCCTCTTTATGAAACACTGGACGGTTCCATCCCTGGGCCCTGGCTATAAATGGATAACGAAAAAATTGTCAATTATCACTCTGTCATAGCAAACCCCATACAAAATAACTTTGTGCATCCACATGTTAATTCTCAGATAGAACCTTGCATAGACAGAACTTGGTTGAAAGGAAAACAACCTTATACAAGTATGAAAATGACCTCGTATAAAGATATTATAGAGGCAAGACAAAGTATGAACAAAAGCATGTACGAACCTCACCTGCTTCAGGGAAACAGGGAAGGTGATCTTCCCAGAGAACTCTGGACTTCTTACAATTTCTTTACACATTTCCCTCCAAGCCCTGCACACAGAAGCACAAGCAACAACATGCTTGCGAGCAGGCCATGTGCTCTCACTTGCCTCCAATCTCTTGATCACATCTCGCAGTAATTCTGGCGGAAGATCAGCCCACGGACTATCCTGAATGACCACAGGCTGGTCAAGCAACTCACATGCTGAGCCATGAGATTTCCCTCTGAAATGACCTGGCAGCCTGACCTCAAAACTCCGCCTCGACAAGCTCCCAAATCCATCCCTCATGTCACGAACTATACTACGGAATGACATTTTCTCTAATACACTGGCAGCCCCAAGTTAATGAACACTTGAAAATGGATGCTGCATAAAGCAATTTTACGCTTAAGCGGATGAAAGATTACTGACCAAGAATTGTACACAACAGAAAATCAAACAAAATAGTTTTAAATTTCAGCTATAACTACAATGCTTACTAACTAAGAAAGAAGAGAGATAAGGGAAAAGGCACAAAGCAAGTAAAGAAGATTCCTATAAAAGAAAAGAGTCACATGGACCCAAAGCACCTAAAACACCAGACTTTTATCAGAAACGTCTTTTGGCGGGTTTTAAACTAATCTTTAAATCCAAGATGCCATCAATTCAAATCTAACTTTCTTTTAGCACACTCTCGCTCAAATTAAGATTCTCAACAGAAAGGAAATATTTATAGAACCATACCCGTTCTTTAATTACAAATTATGCAATAGTGAAAAGAGAAAAGAAGAAGCAAATTCATTTGTCACTTTACTCAAATCTAACTTCCTGTATTGTATAAATTTATCCAAATAAAGAAGCTTAAACCAGAAATTCGACAAGCAAACCATATCTCTAAACAGAAAAGACTTGGAATGGGTCTCACACATTTTGGATAAAAACTCAAAAGTTCATCTCTCATGAAGAAATTTAAGAGCCAAGTCTTAAAAACTCAAAAAACATAATATTATATGAAGATGCTAGAGCTTTTCTGTTCATAGAACGAATGTCATAAACTACACCGTGGAGTTCTGCCTTATCTACTTTTATCACCTAATTTACTTTTTGGCCCCTAAATTTTGTTAAGATTTGGGGCTAACATTGCATTTCAGGTTCGGAAAAAAAAATCTAGAGAGCAAAAAAAACTAACCTTTTCAAACCCCAAAACTGATCAAATATCCATTCTTCAACTCTCAAACATCACCGATCATCAAATCAAGAACAAAAATCACAACTTTCCACATAAACTCTGCAACAAAAACAACACTTCATCCTCACCAAAACACCAATATCCAAAATGTTTAGCAGCCCACAAAGGGAAAAGCTTTGGAAGTTCAAGAAATCAAACAAAAAACAAAAGTTTGACTATCCCAGGTCAGAAAAATGAAATCCTGCGCAACCTAAAAATAACACGAAGAATGTGTCTTGGAAATTCGAATCAAAGACTTAAAATTCAGACATCTTTCCGGTAATTATCTCGAGAAAAAAGCAGAGAATCACCGAATCTAAGAAATATATACACATATATATATAAAGAGGAAAAAAAGGGAAACAGAGAAGTGGAAGGTGGAAGCACTAAAATAAAGCATGATAGCTCACCATTCTTCTCCACAGAGTCAGATCCTTAGCTTCACCGCACGATTTCTCTCTCTAGAAAAGTCTACAACGACAGGCACAGGCAGACTTGTTTGATTAAATCCAATTTACGAAATTAATTCTAGCATAGAGGCATAAGAAAAAGAGAATTAGCTTCCTTTTATTTTACTATTATTTTCTGAACAGTACGACACGGTTTAAATTTAATTTAATATTATAGATAAATATAGCATGCCACTTTTGAAGTAGAAGTAGACTTGTAATAAATTGAACTGAAGTGGAACTTGTCTCTTCTCTTTATGATAACTCGCCTATCTTATCCTTAGACAAATTATCATTTTGGTCCTCGATCCACGATGACCTTTACTTTCCGTTTCATTTATTCAACTGCCGTTATCCGACTTCCCAACGGCGTTATGTGTCTCTTCATCAAGTATCGGGGCTGATCTAGCTACCCCATGGGCCTATGGGCTACCTGGTTACAATCTGTTGGACAGTGGGCTAATGACTATGGTCCTGAACACGCAGTTGCTACAATCCACTATCTCAGGCAGATAAGGCCCACTGGCTCGGTGAATTAACTGATTTTTGTTCATTTTAACCCAATAGAAACTTGGGCTTGCAATTTTATTTTTGTCCACCTTGAATTCAAGAACTTAAATATCATTAGACTATAAGTTTATTAGTGATTGAAATTGCAGTTATGTGTTAATTATGTTTTTATTTTTAAATTAAAATGACCTATTATTTATTTAATATTTAAATAATAAATTTTCGCATGGTGTGTATCCTAAAGGGCTATATATTAAGGTTGTATATGACATTTAGTTTTTTTTTTTTTTTTAAGAAGAGTAATAATCCAATATCTATTGAAACAAAATTATCTTCTAATATAATTTTTTATTTTTTATATAAATATATTTTTTAACAAGAAAAACTATAGATTTCTAAGCTATATTGTTTATTCAATAAAAACTGAAAGAAAATAGAATAAATATAAAAAAAACAATTAAACAATTTGAAATAAGGATAAAAAAAGGCATCTCTTTAGTTAAAATCACCTTATCATATTAATGTGTTCCCCTTTTTATATTTTTTTTTACCAGAAAAGTTGTTTTTTAAATAACAACTTGTCATAATCATAAAGAAAACATTTAATAAAAAAAAATACTTTGATAATTTTGACGCGAATGTATTACAAAAGAAATGAATAATATATTGCTCGTGCATTGTTACGTTTAACTTTTTAAAATCCATTTTCTAATTAATTTTACAATGGTAAAAAAATATTTGTAGGAAAGAAAATGAATAAAATAATGGAGTAAAAATACATTTTTTTTGCCGAAAACTTCTTTTCTGATTCATAAATGTTTTTGATGTTTTGACAAAAAAAATAATTTGTTTACAAAAAGAAAAGTTCATTGATTAAAAAGTGATGATAATTTGAAAAAAAATATTTGTAGTAACTATAAAGACATGAACTTCTTTTTCATAGGATATCCATTACAATAATAATAATAATAATAATAATAAATAACCAGCATAGCTAGTTTATATCTAATAATTAACGAAATGACTGCTAACATTAAAAGAAAAATGCTAAGATCATATCTGAAAGTAAATGTCATATTAAATGATAGATAAAGAAATAATTTCTTAAATACATAATTTCAACATATTATGAATTATTAGGATACAATATACTGTATAAAGTATTCTTTAAAAATATTATGAATTGTTTGCATGGAACATGTTAGGAATTGTTAGGTTGTTGTTGCATAAATATTATTATATATTTTCATGCTAAATAACACCATTTCAATTGTATTTGCAAGTATATTTTTATGAAGTATTTGTTTATTATTGAATTATTTGCATGTTATTCCATCCTTATTATATTTTGTAACAAATCAGCCAAAAAAAAGGATTGTAAATGTCAAAATATTTAGCTTTCATTAGTGAAAGATAATTTGTGTTGTTAAAGATGAATTTATTTATGATTAATAGTTTATCCAAATTAGTTAAAGAATTAATGTAGTTTATCTTATGGGATATAGCGTGATTATTTCTATAATTATCTAATTTGTTTGGATAAATAAAAAGTTCATATAAGTTTTATTAAAAGAAGATAAATACAAGTTATCCGAAAATAATTGTTAGGGAAATGTTTTTGTAAACCACAAATAGCAGTATGTTAAGAACGTAATAAACTAGGAAGCTTGAAGATAATATTCTTATTCTTATTACATCGATATGTATATAAAAAGGGACAATAAAAAATGAGAGAAGCACAAAAAAAAGTGCAACACTTGCAATGAAACAAGAGTGCTCAACCAACTAAAGAGTTACACAGAGTTTCATAGTATATATTCTTGACACATGAGTGGAGTGTGAAGAAAGTTCTCAATGAGAATTATTCGCTAAAGAGTTAGAGAGCCTATAGACTCTTAGGGGAAGTTCATATGTTAACTATTAGCAACTAGATATTCCAGTTAGGATGACAACAGTTTGAAGATCTTCAAGTGTTATGGCAAGATATTGTGGTAGAAGACCAAACAGAGCGTTTCTCTTGACAAATAAGGTAGTGAAGTTTCAAAGGATTTATAGGGCTATTTGTTTTTATAGTTGGAATCGTGTTTCATTAGTTTTTTTTAACATTTGTTTGTTTGAAATTAATTTTTTGATGTTTTTTGATCGTTTTGATGTGCTAATGTTAAAAATAATTTTTTTAAAAATGAAAAAACATTATTTCATGCATTTTTAAGAGAAAAGACACTTTGAAAAACAATCACTACCACACTCTCAAACACTACTATTATCATAAATACTCCTCTTGTAATCTTCTAAACTAGTGAGAGTTGTCTATCCTGGGTTTGGCTGTCCTAAAGGGTTTTTTTTTTATCTTATGGAGAAGTTCTTCAAAAAGTTTTCCTTTTATAATGAAATGACTTGTTCATTTAGGTTTTTTCTTACTTATATTTATTTAGTTACTGATCAGTGGTTGTAAAGTGTTAACATATTGCTTCTTAACATATAGGGAATAGAAACAGGATGTTCAAGTGGTATTAGAATAGGTTCACTCATTTTAGAGTGAGATTTGTTTTCCTTGTGGAACATGTCAACATTGACTTCGCCACCACAATTCAACAGTGAGAACTATGTCTACTGAAATTTAAGGACTAAAGCTTTCCTCAAATCATTAGTCAAGAAAGTCTGGCACACAGTTGAGCATGGTTGGACCAAGCTTGGAAATCTTTTTAAAGACTGGACCAGAGATGAATGCATTTGTTGTAATTGGAATAATAAAGGCCTGAGTGATATTTTCATAACAGTATCTCTTGATGAACTTAAAAGAATCTTCATATGTGATACAGACAAAGAAGTTTAAGATATTCTTGAAGTTACTTATGAGGGAACCAAGACAATGACAAATTATAAATTACAAATAATAACCTCAAGATTTGAAGATGAATCTTTAGGTGAGTTTTATGCAAAACTTAATGATATTGTAAATTGTAGGTTTAATCTATGAGAAAAAATAAAGGACTAGCAAATTATAAGGAACATTCTAAGATCCCTGCCTAAAAGATTTCAACGTATCAGTTATAAAAGAAAGCAAAGATGTAAACAATAAATTAGTAATGAATATTAAATATCGAATATCCTAGTTTGTAATAACTAGGATATTTATTTTAGTTTATGGACCTCTATGTTGAATATTCCACGCATATAATTTGTATAACAATATCTTATGCATAATAGTTTTTTATAACATATTTTGAATGGTTAGGATGCAACATACTGCATAAAATATTCTTTAAAAATGTTATGAATTGTTTGTATAAAACATGTTAGGAATTGTTAGGTTGTCGTTACATAAATATTATTAATTGTTTTTATGCTACATAATATTGTTTCAATTTTACCTGCAAGTATATTTTAATAAAGTATTTGTTTATGATTAAATTATTTGAACTATTTGCATGCTAGTTCATCCTTATTATGTTTTGTCACAAATAAGCTAAAAAGGAGAAATATTTGGCTTTGATTAGTGAAAGATTATTTATGTTGCTAAAGATGAATTTATTTAAGATTGATAGTATATCCAAGTTAATTAAAGCATTGGTCTAGTTTATCCTAGTGTTAAGATTGCTTACAAAAATAATTTCTCTAAGAAAATTTTTAATAAGTGACCTTTCTGTACATTTGTGTTCATAGGAGATATTTTTAAGAAAAGATAATAGGGTAAACTAATTGAATGACCACATGCTCCATATTTTGAAGTAGTTAGGGAGTTTTATACCAATTATGAGTCTTTTAATTTTTATAACCACTCTATTACTTTCATTGTTAGAGGTCAAACCCTTGAGTTGTCTTTTATTGTCATTATAAAGTTATATGAGCTACTTGAAATCATAGAGATCTTGGCTTTCCCTATAAAGAAATAGGAGCCCCTTCCAAAAATAAGATGATTTATTTGTTTTTGGCCCTACAGGACCAAAATGGTATGTCAAAGCACATAGACTGCCTATAAACACTATACTACCTCGTTATCGATTGTTAGTGAAATTATGTTAATAAACCTTTGGCCTATTGTAAGACATACTAAGCTGATAGTTGAGAAAGTTCAGTTCATGTATGCTAGTGTTATTGATGTTTCTATCAACCTAGTCACTCACTTTATTGATATCATACAAAAAGCTACCAAAAAAATGAGTTTACCTTTTAAAAGATTGATAACTAGGATAACAATCATGGCCAAAGTACCCTTGTTTGACAATGAGCCAACAATAAAGATGTATGGAAAGATCTTAGTTGTAATTGTTGTCAAATCTGAAGTTATGGTTAGTAAAAAGAGGTCATATCATGAAGAGTCTACCTCTTCTAAGCATGAAACTCCCCGAACCAACCCATTGCTCCCTCTTATAATAGAATAATTGCAAGTACTATCAAACAAGTTTGATGGTTTTACTGGTAAGTGGAAACAAAAGAATTGATAAGTTGTTAATAGATATGCAACAAGATATTATGCAGGTTGGTGATAGACTTGTTCAGCTCGACTTAAATGTTGAACAAGTGCATCAATTTACTATTGGTAAAGATAAGGAGTAGGATTGGTGACGAACCAAGTGAGAGACAAGGATGCAGGATCTATAAAGGGAGACGAAGCAAGCAAGCAGTCAGCCTTGCTAGAAATTTTTTGTTGTTCTAGAATTTTACTGATTTTTAATCAGTAATGAATATTAAATATTGAATATCTTGGTTTGTAATAACTAGGATATTTCTTTTAGCTTATGAACCTCTATGTAGAATATTTCACGCATATAGTTGCATAACAATATCTTATGTATAATAGTTTTTTTTAACATATTTTGAATGTTAGGATGCAACATACTGTATAAAACATTCTTTAAAAATGCTATGAATTGTTTGCATAAAACATGTTAGGAACTGTTAGGCTGTTGTTACGTAAATATTATTAATTGTTTTCATGATATATAATATTGTTTCAATTTTACCTGCAGGTATATTTTAATGAAGTATTTGTTTATGATTAAACTATTTGAACTACTTGCATGCTAATTCATCCTTATTATGTTTGGTCACAAATCAACTAAAAGGGATAAATATTTGGCTTTGATTAGTGAAAGATTATTTGTGTTGTTAAAGATGAATTTATTTAAGATTGATAGTATATACAAATTAATTAAAGATTTAGTCTAGTTTATCTTATGAGATATAGCATGATTATTTCTTTAATAATCTAGTTTGTTTGGATAAATAGAAAGTTGAGATAAGTTTTATAAAAAAAAAAGATAAATACAATTTATCCAAAGATAATTGTCATAGATGTGTTTTTGTGAACCATGAATAGCAGTTTGTTAAGAACGTAACAGACTAGGAAGCCTGAAGATAATGTTCTTTTCCTTATTACATGGATATGTATATAAGAAAGGATCATCATAAACGAGAGGAGCACAGAAAAGAGTGCAACAGAGGGTAAAACAACATTTGCAGCGGAGCTAGAATGCTCAACTAGTTAAGAAGTTACACAAAGTTTCGTAGGATATACTTTTGACACACAAGTGGAGTGTGAAGAAATTTCTCAATAAGAATTGTTTGCTAAAGAGTTGAAAAGCCTGCAAACTTCTAAGAGGAGTTCAATGGTTAACTGTTAGCAACTAGATGTTCTAGTTAGGATGACAAAAATTTGAAGATCATCAGGTGTTCTAGCAAGCTACTGTGGTAGAAGACAAAACAGAGTGTTTGTCTTAAAAAGTAAGATATTCTGCTTACAAAGAATTTGTAATCATAAATACTCATTTTTGTAATCTTCTAAACCAGTAAAAATTATCTATTTTGGGTTTGGTTGCTCTAAAAGGTTTTTTTATCTTCTAAAGTTTTTCTTCAAAAGATTTTTTCTTCATAACAAAATAACTTATTTATTTATGTTTTTTGTACTTATATTTATTTGATTATTGATTAGTGATCGTAAAGTGTTAGCAGATTGCTTCTTAACATATAGGTAACAGAAAAACAACATTCAGTCTTTTTATACCAAGAAATAATTAAACCTTATATTAGTGTGCATGCTAGAATTATAATTAAATCATTTATGCTAGTTTATATATTTCTCTAGTAAGCTTGCCATCTTTTTGTTATAATTACAAGTTGATATATTCTTATTATATTACATATTTATAAACAAAACATATTTTTCATTGTCTAATTTATTTGTAAATTTTGAACAACATCAATACCAAGAACAACACAATCTATAAAATTGAACTGCTACTGTCAACGCAACCCATTAACTATGCTATTTTTTAATTATTTTTCTAACTATGATATTTAGTAGTTACCCAAAATAAGGAACCTGGCACAAATTACTTTCAATAAAATATTCGTTCGTGTACCCAAAACCATCGCTTATGATTCGGCAAGGAAAGACAGGCCAGTACCAAAACCATCATTTAGCAGCCTTTAGCCGTACTTTGTGTAGCCAGCCCTCAGAAAAGCGGCGGCTGGTCAGAGCTTGTACGCTACGTCGCCGCCTGGCTCCATGCTAGCCTAACCGCTCGTTTCACAGGGCAAGCAGGAGAACACAGTCGCTGTGTCAAGCGCCAACCGTTGAAGAACTTTAATTCCGGGGGATTAATTAATTCAATTATAAATGCAAGTGTGTGAAATTAGAGGAACCAAGATACCCTTTCGTCTCATCCCAGATTACAAGTCCTCGGCAGTCGAATTGCTTGATGATTAGACGTGTCTGAACACAGTTTTGTAATATTACAAGAACGAAGTTTAACAATATATGAAAACATGATGGAATCATTCGAAGCAAACTAATCCAACTGAAACATGAGAAATGGGTGACAAAGGAAAGACCCCTCCAAGAGATGCGGTTTTTTGCACTTTACAGTCCACTACGACTTGTACAGTGACTGCATACAGCTACGACCACCCCATCCTAGAGAGCCCTAAAAGAAATACCTTGCCAATTAAATGTTTCTATAGTCGATACCATTCTCTTTTTTTCTTTATTCACAAGCCAATTTAGTGTCAAAGCTGCTCAAACAGATTGCGAAAGCCTGGAACGCAGACAAAGGATACCGGTAATCCATGGTGAACATATCCTTACCAACCTTACCAAACTGAAGAATGATCTTGTCATGATCAGACTGAACAGGCTGTGATGGAGTCGGTGCACCAGCAGCAGGTTGCGTTGCAGCAATAAGCTGGAAATTCTTGACAGATGCTACTGTCACTCTCCCACGGAAATTGAGGCACCAGCACTGCAACTGCTCATGCCATCTTGGTGCCTTGTTCCGAAGAACAAGTGGCCTCTCCTTTCCCTCTTCATCTTCTCGAGGCCCAACAATGTCAGAGAACCGGGAACTGCTAAACTCGGTTGAATTGTCAATTGATTTTGAGAAGGAAATGCTCCTAAACGAGTCTTCAAGGGAGCGTGGGAGGAGCTCAGCCTGGCCTGGGACAGACCCACCTGGCTCAAGGGATGATGCAGGGATAGAGTGCATGGTGCAGTGCATCCTTCGTGGACCCCTGGTGCCAAGCACATTCAGCTCATATGTAACCTGAGCAATGTTATAGCTGCCTGTAGGGACCTTTGGAGAAACTTTCTTTGAGTAAAACCTGCGGCTTCGACCAGGTGGTGAAAGCTGAGCATTGTTGTATGGCGGCTGTGTGTCATAAATTATGAACTTCGTACCCAGAAAATTTGACCTGAAACAATAACAATAAGCATCTCAACACAACTTCTGATGCAACAACAATTTGCAGAACCAACAATCTCATCCAAGTTCATTTGATATCTGCAACCACATATTCACAATGTTCCAATTGTGCAAAGTCATTGCAGAACTTGCTATAAAGATATCCATAGAATGGAAGCCTTAAAAACACCACCTTAAATGCTTAAAAAGTCCTTGAATATGATTCACGTGAAGCAATTAACATCAACCACGGGAAACAAACTAGAATGGCCTCCCAGGGATGGTTCAAATTCATAAGTCTAATCTTTCAAATCATCAACTAGTTACATTAGTATTATGATACATGAAAAACCATCCTTAGTAGTTACATCCTCCTCTCACACATTAGAAGAGAGAACAATTATCATCCCTGCCCATAGAGAAACTCTAACCACACTAAATAAAAACTCTAAACCTGATTTGTAACCTAGTTTAAGGAACTTCAACATGAACAGAATGATGCTAATTTTACTCTTGAACTAAAAGCATGTAAATATCACTTCTAAACAGCTAGTATTTGGCGCCAAACACTAACTCCTATAACATAGACAAATGTAATATATTTATAATACAAATAATAGGGAAAATAAAGTTCAGATTGATTATATGGCTTGGCAACAAGTATACCTTGTCTGATAGATAATGGAGGATAGTTGTTAATGCTATACTATATCGGCTATTTAAGGGATTGCTATACAGGAATGAAGGGCGCTTGGGAGTTGGGATCCATTGAAAATTTTAACTATAACTATATTCAATCTTCATGTCCGAAAAGGGAATTACCCTATTTTCAGGCAAGACAGTGCAGACAATAGCTGGTCAAGCTTAGGACTTCAGCAAGTCAGCAAATATTGGCCTTGAAATTAACTCTTACCTCAGTTTTCCAATATAAGTGCTGCTTGATCTTGATATGTTATCTGCATCCATGGAGATAACATACTCCGTGCATGTGGTTCTCCGGGTACGTTTTGCAGACAGAAGAAATTTCCCGTTTTCAACAAGCAAAGCTGCATAGGCATGCCATTAATCAACAGCATATTCATATAGAAGATAGGAAATTAGGAAAACTGTGTCAAACAGCTTCAGCAGCTAAATATAATATTACAGAACAGATAACTTGGATTGAATACAAAAATAACTGGACAAGGTATTGGATTCAAGAAAGCTCATGAGGACACATTTAATAGTGAGAAAAGTCACCTGACAATACAAAACACCACTACTTCACATAAAAAATTCAATTAACCAGGATTTACAATGTACTTGGACATATACATGAGTGTCCGTGGACGCACACGAGTGTATAAGTGAGTCAGAGAGGACATCGAGAAAACATCAATAAGAAATTTGGAGTACTGATACAACTTGCATCAACCATGCTGGTTTCTTCACAACAGAGAGGATGAACTACTAAAAATCTGAACTTTGCTTCTAGCTGGTCAGTTTGACAAATGGCATGAAATATGATATTCATTCTGTTACGAAGAACATGCAGCGGGGCTACACATTGTGGTAAAAGGTTTAGTAACAGCGAATTATCCAGTTACATCAGCATAAGATCATGATTTACAAAATAAAGCAGAGATAAGCTCACCAGGGCTAAGGCAAAGGAAAAGATGGTAAGTTAATTTTGATTTGTCCCTCTTTATGAAGCACTGGATAGTTCCATCTCTGGGCCCTGGCTGTAAATGGATAGAAAAAAAGATTTTTATCAATTATCATTTTGAAACACACAAAATCCTTTATTTAGATCCATGTGTTTATGCTCAGGTGAACATCTTGCAGATTCGAAAGCCAGTTACATGTACTGAACATTATAAAAATTTATTTAAATATTGATATTACACAGGCAAGAATAAAAATGCAAAGATCTTACCTGCTTTAGGGAAACTGGGAAAGTGATCTTGCCAGAGAACTCTGGATTTCTGACAATTTCTTTGCACATTTCTCTCCAAGCCCTGCACACAGCAGCACAAGAAACAACATGCTTGCGGGCAGGCCATGTGCTCTCACTAGCCTCCAACCTCTTGATCACATCCCGCAATAACTCAGGAGGAAGACCAGCCCAACGACTATTCTGTATGACCTCTGGCTGGTCACGCAGCTCACAAGCTGAGCCATGAGATTTCCCTCTGTGATGACCTGGCAGCCTGACCTCAAAACTCCGCCTCGACAAGCTCCCAAACCCATCCCTCATGTCACGAACTATACTACGGAATGACATTTCCTCTAATACACTTGCAGAATAAGTTAATACACGCTTCAATGTGATCGCATGAATTATATTTACAGTCAAGCGTATGGATGATCACAAACCCGAACACGAGTGCACAACTGCAAATCAACAAAAATTGTTTTAAATTCCAGCTATAGCTACAATGCTTACTATAAAAAAAAGAATAGAGATAGATGACAGACAAGGGAAAAGCACTAAGCAAGTTAAGAAGATTCCTATAAAAGAAAAGACTACATGGAACAAAAGCACCTAAACTGTCAGATATGTTTTAAACTAACCCTTAAAATCCAAATTGCGATCGGTTCAAATCTATCTTCCTAAATAGTACACTCTGGTTCAAATTAAGAATCTCAAAAAAAGGAAGCAAACCCATTTGCCAATTAATTCAAATTCTAACTTCATGAATCATGAGAACTTATTCAAATAAAGAATCTAATAAAAAAAGGAGTGCAAACCATATCCCCAACGCCGTAATTTTTTTTTTCAGAAAAAAAAGGGACTTTAACTGGGTCTTAAGTTAGGGTTCATAGATAGCAGAACCACCACAACATTTTGGATGAGTTCTTCCAAAGTATATTTACAGCAAGAACCAACCCTCAACCCTGAGCTTCTAAAGTTTATCTGCTGAAAAAAAAATTCTTTAAGAAGCAATCACTAGAGTTTATCAAGTGACGTAATCCGCAACACGAAGAGGGATGATGCCTTAACTTCTGCTATTACCGAGCTTCTTCCTTTTGTCTTAATTTTTTTTGTGAAAATACGAAATGAATATCATCGGACTAGAATTCTAACATGTCTGAACTCTCAACTAGGCATTTCAGGTTCGAGTAAAAAAAGAAACAAACTTTTATATCACAAAAACTGATCAAATATCCATTCTTCCGCTTTTAATCTTCACCGATCAGCAAAGATCAGAACTTTTTCATACAACTCTGCAGCAGAAACAACACTTTATCCTCACCCGTTCACCAAATTTACAAATGCTTAAATTATATACAAAAAAATGTCCAAATGTTTAACAAAACATGAAAAGAAATAGCTAAAAAAGTTCAAAAATCACGATAAAAAAACCAACTTTATTATCCCAGGTCAGAGAAATAAAATCTTTCACCAATTATAAAAATAGAAAGAAGAAATTGGGTTCTTATTTCTTGTCAAAGACTCGAAATTTGGACTTTTTCTTGGTAACTTTCAGGAGAAACAAACAGAAAAATCTCCGAATCTAAGATACAGATCTTGAAAGAGAAACCAAAAGGAGACAGTAACAGAGACAAAGAAGTAGAAGTGCAAGCTGTAGAGCATAATAGCTCACCACTCTTCCTCTACTGTGACAGATCCTTACCTTTACAACACTATCGCTCTCCCTCTATCTGTTTTCTCTCTCTTGTTTCTCTCTCTAGAGACGGCTCCATCAGCAGGTACAGGCGGACTTGAAATTTGATTAAATCAAGTTCATAAGAACAAGCATGGAATAGGGAGTTAGCTTCCTTTTTATGATGTCCCTTTTTTTGAATGCAGAGGAGCACTTGTAATTAGTTTAACTTTTTTTTTTTTTTTTAATAATGCGGTGCCTTTCTTTCTTTTGTCAAATTATGTTTTGGTCCTCGAAACAGTTGACCTTAATTTTCGACCAAACCCATACCTTCGTCCCTCTACTTGTTTCAAAACGTTGGTTAGAGTCATGTGTTAATGTCTCGGTCAATGTGGCCCAATTGAGATGACGTCAGTGAATTTGGATAGTGTTATTATTTTGTGTACATA
>Ga0325403_1001464_pt1 | contig 19699 bp, 13 predicted proteins | sample PopdelMetagenome_19_FD_205665 | JGI IMG/M metagenome (GOLD analysis project Ga0325403, IMG submission 205665) | Populus deltoides microbial communities from Bellville, Georgia, United States - Xylem-PdKOR-R4 | ecosystem: Host-associated > Plants > Phyllosphere > Stem > Wood/Secondary xylem... | reverse complement strand
TGTGTGTGTGTGTGTGTGTGTGTGTGTATATATATATATATATATATAACATCTTTCTCTAGAGTATTATTGTATTTTTTTTTCTAAAAAGATATTTATTTAAGCATGAGAGAGTCCTCATCTTTACTAAAAAAATCTTTTTGCAGATTTTAACTGCAAGGTACCTTAACTTACTAAATATCAAGTATAAGTTATTAACTAAAAAACTTAAATGAAATTGCTAGAATTAATTAATTAAGAGCTCTATTTACATGCTAGAATTATTAAGACTTCATCAATGCATAAGTTATTGGGTATTTGGATTATAACATCTTCGTCGATCTCATCATTTCAACCACCAAATTATTTTAAAATTTTAATTTTTTTTAATTAATCTCACAAACAACATTCAAAATCAGAACCATTTTAAAACTTAGATGGAATACAAAAATCTTATTTTTAATTTTTATATTAATTTTACAGAATCTGATAAAAAAGCAACAGAGAATATTATGTGACTAGTTGATATTTAAAATACACTTGGCTGAAAACAAAGTTAGAATCAAAATATTTTTTTATAAAGCTTTCTTTTTTATATAGGAACAGAGAACAATATGAATGTGAATGTTATCTTATATATTCAATTATTATAATTACTCAAGATTAATAAATTATTTATTATTTCTTGAATTGTAATGGTTATCTTATTATATTCAGTTATTATAATTATTCAAAATTAATAAGTTATTTTTATTGATGTTCAGTATTTCTTCAAATATATAATGGAATTTATTAATTAAACATGTAAGCAAAAAGCTAGATTGGGAAGGAATATAGTTCATGGGTTCTTTTTATTAAACTATATTTCTATTTCTATTTATTTCTAATTTATCAAGAGTGTGTTTATTAGGGGTGAGTAAAAAAAACTGAAAAACCGATTAAACCAATAAAACCAGAAAAAAAAATAACTGAAAAAATCGAATCATGAAAAAAACTGATTAAAATTATGAAAAAACTGGCCGGTTCGGTTTCGGTTTTATAAGCCTGAAACTGAAAAAATCAAACCGAACCCAAATAAAAAAACCGAGCCAAACCAAAAAAACTGAGTCAAACCAGTTTGAACCAGTTTTTGTCCTAAAAAACCCAAGCGAAACTGATCGGTTTGAACCGGTTTCGATTTTTTTTTAAAATTTCAGTTTAGTTATTTTTTTAATAAAAATCAAACCGAACAAAAAATGATCACCCTTACTATTTATAGCCTAGAAAATTACAAATGAATAATATAAACCATTGCTTTAGCTTCTTTACATACCAATAGCATATATTTATATAGGAAGGGTTAATATTAGTTTTCTCCAATATTCCAAAATGTTTTTTTTTCAAGTGTATAGCTTTTTTTTGAACACTTTCATGTGTATAGAAAATTCATGGTTCTTTAATATTTGAAACCAAAACGTAAAAATCGAAGAAAATAATTAACAAAAAAAATCTAAAATTGCATCACGTCTCTCCTACATGTCAATAAATATGAGAGCCTATTTTGAAACTTTGTACAGCATACGCGGATGAAATTATTACATTATAAAATAACTCTATTTATGAAATTAAAAGGTATTTTATAGATTGGTAGTGTTTGTTTTTGCGGTTACACTGTGGTTTTTAAAAAAATTAATTTGTTTTTACTTTAATTTTTTTTTAATGTGTTAAAGTTAAAAATAAATTTTAAAAAATAAAAAATACTTAAAAAACAACCACTTATTACTCTATTAAACATTAAAAAAAGCTCAACTAGTCAGACTCTAGATTTACTTTCTAGAGGTCACCAGTTCGAGTCTCACAAATCTCAAGGTCACTGGAGGCTTATATGATCATTAACTTCAGGGCTCGTGAGATTAGTTAAGATACATGCAAGCTGGCCCGGACACTACATTACTAATAATAATAATAATAATAATAAAAACATTGAAAAAAGCACTTAAAAGACTCTCTCCCTGTTATTTTTTTTTTCCTCTAAGAGATGGGCCAGATGAGATTATTTTGTTCTTCCATATGGGTTTTCTTTCATCAAAACAAATTTCTTTAATCAGGGAAAATCCTTACATTTATAAAGCCCATCAAGATCAAAATTCAAGCGCAGCAAGATTGAAAGCCCAGACAAGGCCAGTCGAAATCAGAAACAAGGCCTTTTTCAATGTGCTCGGAAGCATCAGCAAGGATATTTCATTAGGAAATTCTTGGTTAGAAGAAGAAAATATCGTTAGGCTTGATGGCAAATATACACAATCTTCTTGTTCTTATGAACAAGTGTCTTCCATGGCCATATAATACATGGCTCATTGGTAATCTACTTGTTCTTATGAAAGGCAAGTTATACTCGGGATTTTAATCTACTTGTAGAATTATTTTTTACATCACTACTGTTTAAACCCAGAATAGCCCTGTCGACATGTTTGGTTATGTCTTGGATAAAAAATAAAATAAAACCAGTTAAAACAGAGAAGACATGTTTTCGTGTTTTAAAAGTATAGATTCTCTATGTCTGCAAACTAAACATGTTTGTCTCTTTTATCTTGAAACATCTATCAAATGTTGTGTATCCTACAATAATTATAATTGATTACGCAATGAACTCTTGTAATTTGAGGCAGCCTGCAGGTTTTGACGTTTTGACAGAATCCAGTTTTAGCCCGTCACTGGTCGATAAACCTGTGCTGAAATTAAGAGACCAGAGAATTGCCTAAGCAGTTGGAAATCTCTCTCTCAATGTATATATCAAGCTAGCATACAGACTGCTTAAGAATTAAAAATGGCTAAACCAAAGACACTAATTGCCCGGAGACGACTAAGGCTGAGCTTGCTTTTCATGAAATTTTTAATTTTTTTATTCTATGTTATGTTGATATTAAAAATATAGTTTTTAAAAAAAATATTATTTTAATATATTTTCAAATAAAAAAATACATTAAAAAAACATTAACTATATTCTCAACAAGCCCTCAAAACAGATAGCAATTCCAAGCACTCATTTGGTTGAAAAGGATCTAATGTCAGTCCAAACCACCAACATCTGGTTGGAAGCATAGATTTTATGACTGGAGGTTTGATCAGTTCAACATCATTCAATTGGTTGGGCTAAAAGTATGATAATTCAATCAAATTCATTAGAAAATGTGCTGACAACTTCGGAGAATGTTGTCATATGAACTTATATGAATGAACTTCTAGTAGCAAAACCTTTCACTTGATGATGATCATGTAACCAATAGTGATAGGATCCTAATTTTTGGTATTAAAATCAGAAGAAAAAAAAGTATAGGGAATGTAAATCAAAACAGGCAATAGTTCAGAGAATCTTTATACCGACTGGCCAGATTATACCTTAGAGTTGGCAAATGTTTTCCATCAACACACCTTACAACCCAAGATCAATGTGCTTGATTCTCAGATCAAATGACAAGACCTTGCACATAGAAATGCTCACCCGAAAGGCTTTACTTGTAAGAGGAAAAGGAAGAAAGGGGAAGAGGTTTACTTGTAAGCAAAACATGCTAAGCGCATTTTTTTGTGATCAACCTAGTGGGTACACCTTTTCAACAAAAAGAGTAAAATCTGCGGTGTCCCAGATAATGTGAGGCATTGACACGGTAGAAAAACTTTATTTCTTATATATCAACCATTCTGCCCTACCTACCTTACACAAACAGTAGAGCAAACAGCCATCAAACATATTTAGGTAACTAGATATCTATGTCCTCGAAGCTAACACATGGCATTCACAACACAGCAACGCATTAGGTTTCTCAATATAAACAGGTATTGTGTCAGGTCAAGAATATTTAACCTATACCGATGTTAGCCTCTTAATGATGGTAAAGGAATTAGCCATAGCATCTGATTGGATCATTGCAGCCTTTCTCAGAAGATTGTTTAAATCCAAAACGGCCTCCTTTGGCAAGATACTGCTGGTGGTATTCTTCTGCTCGGTAGAATTTCTTGGCAGGTAAAATCTCCGTGACTATCTTCCTGTTTGAGAGCTTCTGCTGCTGTTCCATGGATTCCTTTGCTGCCTTCTCCTGCTCAGGGGTGTAATAGTATATTCCAGACCTGTACTGTGTTCCCACATCATTCCCCTGCCCAGCAAAGACCAACAAGATGCAAATGAACAGGCCATGAGAAGAGTACATTGAAATCATATTTATATCACAATAGAATCCCACGAGATAATGATGATCATGATTATGTCTATGAGCAATGAAACAAATAAAGTGACATCAGCTATGGATGGAGTAATTTAATAAGCTACCAATGAAATAGGAAGACATGCAACGACCACAGGCATACCAGGACTACTGCCTAGAATATTGATGTCCGAATGGTGCGCATGTTCCAATGAAAAAAGTGATAATACCCATTAATCCTCATATGACATAGAGTAGGCATGATGAAAATTGGACTCCTTTGCACAGCAACATTAAAGTGCAACCTGATAACGCAAATCCTTGTTAGGTTGCACTTAATGCGAACCAAGCACCATTATCAAAACAAGAGGTGATACTCAAATCTCAAAAGTACAACGCGTGGCTATTAACTCCTAGGGGGGTGAAGTGGCGAGGTAGTTTTAAACATGCTCAGAAAACTCAAGAAAATCATTTATAATTTTCATGGCTTTCCCTGCCAAAGTGATACAGTCAATAGGTATTACACTAGACTATCCGAAATCAAAGCAGATTTGACAACTAAGTTTCTTCATTGCAGACACCAGGGTAGCAGGCCTTTCCATTTCCTTTTCCAGTTACATCATTCTATGCGTGTTTCCCAATAACCGATGCCTGTGAAGCTATTCATTTCAGGCTAACGAATTGACAATAAGAAAGGGATGGAAGGTTATTGACTTCTTTAAAAGATAATAACAGGAAAAGAAAACATCTTAGCAGCATATTAACGATAAGAAAGGGAAACTAATCAAAAGAGGGAATAAGCCCAGCAATTAGACCCAAAATCACCTCAAATCATTCCCAAGAAAGACAAAAAAATTAGAAATTGAACCAAAAAGATAAAACACAACTATCAACACATCAAGGGAGTTTCAATTAAAATAAATAAATAAAACAAAACACATCAAGGGAGCACAAATACAAACCAGTCCATCAAACAAAAACAAAAAAAGAACTATACACTAAACAAACCCACCAAAACCCCAAAATAGCAACCAACTTTAAAGATTTAAATCTCACGGCACCACAAATCAAACAAAAATCCAAGAAAATCAACAAAAACCCAATTACAAACCGATCCACCACAATCCAATCAAAACCCAGCTCATATCCCTACCAAAAGCACCAAACTTTAACCAGAAACCTCAAAAATATCAAATTTTGACAACAGCCCATTAAAAAAACAAGTCAATTCAAGCAAACACACCTGGCGATTCAAGGTAGTAGGATCATGTCTAGCCCAAAAAGCATCAAGCAAAGTCTCAAAGCTACCCTCTTTAGGGTCATACTGAACCCTAACAACTTCGCTATGCTTGGTAGTACCAGTACAAACATCTTCATAACTTGGATTATGCGATAAGCCTTGAGTATAACCCACTTCAGTTTTGGTAACGCCCGGGACTCTTTGAAATGCCAATTCAACACCCCAAAAACAACCAGCTCCAAACTGAGCAAATTGCTGACCAGGAGCTGGTAAGTCATCGTCAGGACCTTGTGGGATTGTTGGGTCCATTGTGGATGGGTCAGGTGACCTAGTACCAAAGCCTAGTTTGTTAAGGATGTTCATTGGGGGCTTGTAATAAGAGATGCGTTTTAAGGTTGGAGGGAAGTTGAAGGGTTTAGAGTGAGAAAGCTGGGATTTTGCAGAGGGAGACAGGAAGGGTTTTGAGAGGAGGAGGAGAGGTGTGGTGGTGGAGGTGGAGGTGGAGGAGAGATGGGTGGATAGAGTTTGGAGCATTTTTTGTAATGGATTTGTGTTCGAGTGACGTGTTACGGTTAGTTATGTTGCTATTGGTTAAAACTGGAGAAATATATTTTATATTGTTTCTGTAATTATTTGTTTTTCTCTGAAATTTAATTTCGAGGAGATTTTTTTTTTCTTTTTCTTTTTTAGTAGGAGGATTTTGAAAAAGAATCCAAGGAGGAAATTCCTGTATTACTTGTACAGATCAAAAATCGAATTAAGCTTTCTACAGATAGATTTTTCCTGAATTAATTTTAATATATCAAAATTAAGTGTTTTTTTTTTAATTAAGTGTACATAAATGGATTGACAAATTAATTTTTATCATGATAGATTTACAATATGAGTTCCTTTCTTTAGACAGCTTCATGGAGACATCACTCGCACCTGACAGCATTATTCTTTGTTTTTATTTGCTAATAAATTAAAGGTTAATCCTCTACTTCTTGATTTCCCCCCTTGTTTTACTGGGTTATTTGTGATTTTTTCTTTCTATTTTAATCACCTGTTTTTGTTGAAGACATCATTGCAGAAGTTGGTGGACTGGAAGAATCTGCAGAGGGAGATAGAGAACCTCAGGAGTCAGTTGTCTAGCCCTCTCATCAAGCCGTCATCGTGTGGTTTAGATATTGGAATGTGGATGGAAGCCTTTCATGCAGCAACAATTTCTTGCTAATGGCGTTTTCATTCGACCCCACAAAGATCATTTGGGATTGGAAACTTATGTGGTCAAGTTATATACGCAAGTTCAAGGATAATTTTTTTTTAAAACCTAACAATGTTGAAAATAGACTTGATGACTCGAGACTCGATTCGGACTAGATTTGAAATTAAACTAACCAAATAGGGATTTAGCAGAAGGAAAGCTACATCTTAATCTGAGCATAATCTAATAATTGGATCTAAAATTATATATTTCTTTTTTGAGATTTCATGCGTTTGACGTGTTCATACTTCTTTGTGGGTATTATTTTATCTAAATTTAAAACCATGAAGTAACTCGTATGTTTAAAAACAATTTTGATTGCGCAGAAGTTGCAACATCCCCTAGAAAATTCTGCAGAACTTGAGAAGGATCAGTCCAGAAGAAGCAAGGATTGGTACCAGCAGCTCCCATTTTATCCAACACATCAGCACAAGATCTAGACAGCAGCTTCTTGATATCAGCCACTAAGGCACAGACATGGATGGAACCAAGAGATTGGCTCAATGATCAGGCGAATAGCTGCCTGGGAGCAGTCAATATCAAGAACAGCGCTCCGAAATTTCAAGTCCCAAGCATGCAGAAGACCTTGCCTCATGGCTTGTAACTCAGCCACCAATAAAACCAGTAAAACTAGATATCTATTTTCCTGTTGTGTTTCTGATCGAACGCCAATTCCAGTTTTACCAGGATTACCAAAGAGCTACCATCCAAGTTAATCTTCACCACATCCCCTGGACGACTTTCCCAAGCAATCCACCTCTCATAAAAACAGGCAAGGATAGAAAATTTGATCTATGTTTAAATTTTTTTGCAAGAATACTATTATTGTTAAATCCCTAAAAAAAAAAGAAAAAAGGAAAAACCCTACAGGATAAAATGTTGTGTCTGGAAATCCATTGATGACCATCACCTACTAAGAAGCCTTCTCCTATAGAAGTAGGAAGAGAATGACGATGGTAAAGATTCTTGTTGGTTACAAGATGACATCGTTCTGCCAATCTATTCTAGTCAGTTCGCAGATTCCACCCAGGATGGCAAGGAGTGTTAAATCAGGCTTGTCCGCTTAGGATCTGGTTGAATTAAATTAAACTTAATTAAAATTAACTTGGTTAAATCTGTTTAACTCAACTCAATAGATTAATTTGTAACATAATTAATCTAGTGCTTGATTTTATTTAAAAATTTCAAAATAACATAGTTAAAAGATTGATATAACTGATCTTATTCAACCTGATAGATCAACCCACAACTTATAACCCGAACAACCCGAACAACCTATTTAACTTTTTTTTTTTTTTAAATCTTGAGATGATATTATTTTTAAATTGATAAAGTCAAGTTGACCTGTGCAACCTGTAATAACTTGAGGCCAATTCATATAACATGCGAGGTTTAGTATCTTCGGCAGAAACTCCGATTCACATGTGCCTGTTATGTTTCTGGTTCCTATTCTTTTTCTTGTAATTACGTGCACATGACATGCTGCGGCTGTAATGGAGATTAGTGAACAAATTGCATTTTGATAACCACAAAATTCCAAAGACTACAAAATTATCACGCTTCGAATAACTCAAAGGGTTAAACTTTATTATTTCTGACAAGTCAATGATATTATTCAATAATATAAAGGGAACACTTGATTGATGATATCATCATACAGCCTAACATCTCAAACAGGGGAGAACTGGCGAAGGAAAGAAAAGGTGAGAATTTGTCTATGTTGTGTATTCAGCATTTATTTTGACATAATCATAACTTAAATCACAGCCCCAGGCTTGCCCACTTCCTGGTCCATCACCTGTGGAAAAAAACAGATACACAGCCTATCAAATATGTTAAACTCAGAGGGTGCAGCAAGTAAAACATTGCTTCTTAATTGACATAGATCTAAGGTTATTGAAAGTTCTTGGAATGAGCAGCTCATCAGCAGTAATGTGTAGGGAAAACTGCATGAGCCTTTACGTGTTGTGCAAGTGAGTTTGCAAAATTAAATAGCATGGTAGCTTTTGTGTGGTGGTTATTATTAAAGCAATGGCAAATTAGCAGATAGAGCAAGGCCAGAAACATTATATTTCTTGTTGTATGAGAAGAGTTTGCCTTTGAACATGAAGTGGAATCAATAAAAGAAGGAAAATACAGGCATGGTACGTAAATGATCCACAAATGTTTCAGAAGCTTACCCACGGATATGTAGATTCCAACCGTGCCATGGATCTCACCAGCCTTCCTAAGATAGTTACTGGCCGCAGACCTGAAAATCTCCAGTTATCAATAATTGGAATGAAATGGAAAAGGATAGCAATGATACACTCAAATAAGATGGAAAACAAGAAGTCGTCACCTTGAAGATAAAAAAGATGTTATCATTTACAGAAGCAGGTCCAATTCTCACCTGTCAAATGAAAGTGGTTGCCCATTATCCATCAGCAAAATATCTCCCAGCATAATACGAAGATTGTTTTGGTGGAAAGGAATTCCTGCATAGCCAGCAGCAGCAGCAATGCGTCCCCAGTTTGGATCTCTGCCATAAACAGCTGCCTGGTATAATCATTGACTGCAAGTTAGACATAATAAAGTTGACGCATCAACGGATGATGTTTTGAGTTCTGATATCATGCCTTGACAAGAGAAGACGATGCTACTGAGCGTGCAATTTTTGCTGCCTTCGCCTCACTTTCTGCCCCAGTTACTGTGACCTACATAGCCAAGTCACAACTAGCTGAAATTTTCTACAATTTTCAGATAAATTAGGTTTGTTCCAGGAGAAAGCTGTGAAGTGCTCAATATATATATTCCTACAACCATCTTATTCTAATTGTGGAAGATCATAATGTCCTGGGGATAGGAATCAGGGATAAGAGTTAGCTAATCTGTCAATAGTTGTGCGCAAACCAAGTTTTGCATTAGTTAAATGTTATGCTGGGCATAAATTAGCTTCAATTTCTTAGATGTCTGTTAGCGCCGGTACTGTAATTAAAAACTTTGGCTAATCAAGTATGTACAATCTTTAAGACGAGAAGCAAACCTCAATTAGACATGTAGCTCCTTCTCCATCCCAAGCTATTGATTTTGCAAGACCTTGCATTACCTGAGAATAGTTGTTTTTTTTTTTTTTTAAAATTAGACTTCATACAAGATATAATCTGAATAACTACAAGGTCCCTAAACAATCATGGGCTACCCCATAACCCTTTCAACACCAAATCCTAACAAGTTTGCATGATTGTTGCAGAAAATTAGGGAGAGTTTATGTAAGAGAAGATATAGCCACAGAACATAGTTAATATATTCATCTTTATTTATATAAAAAAAAGCCACAGAACAGAGAAATAGGTTATCAACTGATGAATATGAAAAGGGAAAGACAGAGATGTTATAGATAGTTTACAGTTAACATAAAATAAATGATTGTTGGTGAGAGGGAATGCTTGACAAACTTGAGAATGATTTTAGAGTTAGAAAGCTTAGTTCAGAAAATAACAAGGACAAAACTATTATGTTTGGTTGTTCAGCAATTAAGTAAATGCTGAACCATCGAGGGAGAATAAAAAGTTGCCTGGCAGCCAAACTTACAGCATCAAGGCATGCTTGAAGTTGCATTGCCTCATGGCAGTTTATGTTAGATATTGAGATTGATCCAGATAATCCGCTAGCCAAAGCAATGACTGTATCATTTGTACTTGTATCCCCATCTACCTGTAGCAAACAAGTGTGAATCAGCCCAATAAACTAAAACCACAATCTAATTGTTTAGTGAAGAAAACTTTGTATGCCTTTTCAATGAAAGGAAGCCTTGCTAAACAAGAAGCAATGCAATTCAAGTGCACACTAAGGTATCGCATGTATAAAAATTACCATTTGCAATCAAACTGAGCATGAATATGATTGTACTCGAAAAAAAGAAATGATGATCACACTCCATGAACGGATAGACATTCAGGTATATTAAAACAAAACAATAGGAAACTTTTGTCATAAGAGAGCATTATACAAAATCAGAATGAATATTAAAATTATGTGGTCTTATGGATACATTGAAATTCATATCTGAGTTAAGTTTACAATGCTATTGTCAGCCACCAATGTCTACAACTACAGTTTGGTAGAGTCAGGAAACCATCTTAACATTTCTCTAATTAATCCAGCAGGAAAACTCTGGGGAAAAAAATGACCTGCCATTATAGTCTCAGCATTAAATTTTTCAGGCAATAGGGAGTAGGGACCACATAAAATCTAGCTCAAGTTCAACAGTAGCCAACTTATTGAAACCAGTGCAGAACTTTAGAAACATGTACAAAAGCCATATGTAACATACAGTTATTTGGTTAAAACTCCGATTCACTGAAATCTGCACCATCTTTCTCCAAACATCACTGTTGACAAGGGCATCAGTCGTTATAACCTGCAAAAGATGGTATTGTCAAAGAACAGAATGATAAAGTGTGCTTTCCCAGAAAAATTGAGAGAAGCAGTAGAGGAGACATACACCGAGCATGGTGGCCATATTTGGGTGGATCATCCCAGAACCTTTGGCCATTCCCCCAACTTTTATATTTGTCCCTCCAACCTGAGGCATTTAACAAATTGTAATACCCTGCCTTTCTGCTATGAATCCATATTAAAAAAGCATGAATTATTAGGAAGCATCTCTCAAAAGGTCGAAGTTCTGTGTTCAGAAAATGCTGTCATCCAAGTGGAAAATGAGTAACATGTAAAGGCAGTGGACTAGCTTTTGAACACCAATAAAATATACACAATTAATGCTTACTGATCAAAATTGAATAATATAATTTTCGAACACTTGTCAAAGCTCCACCCTTCTTTTTAAAGTTGGCATAAGATGCATTGGTATTCAAGCAATGATTTTGGACACTCTTAATGTTTCTCCCTTTTTCTTTGGAACAGAATACTCTTTAAGTTGATGATCCGTTATTAAAGCATAGACCAATTTAACAAAGGAATAGAATGAGAAAGTCATGGTAGTGTTGTACATAGACAGAGTAAAGTTATGGTGGTTTATATCCAACAAGAAGCAAGCACACCAGCTCCTTAAGAACAACTTTTCACAAACCTGAGACTCAATGGCCACACTCTTGCTTACAAGGTCAGTTGTTGTGATTGCGACAGCTGCGGAACCTGCCCTGCATATCCACTAAATATCATTTTTTTTTAAATGGAAATAACACCTGTTGAGGAGATTATTGAGAACTAGAACCTATCTATATGATAAATGTGACACTGGACAAGGATAAGAGAGTAAATACAATTGGGTTGTTCAACAACCATGGGAGCTCATAACTTTTAAACTAAATAACAGATAGTAGAAATGTACCCTTCAATGGATGGAGATAAAGAATTAACCAGTTTTGGAAGCGAATTTAGAAGTGCTCCCTGCACAGTTCATCACAAAAAATAAGCTGCATGGTACAGAGCACATCAACAGAGCAGCATAGCAGGCTTACAGCTTATTGACTGTAGAATTAATCATGCATACCTTCTTTATTCTTTGACCTATGATACCAGTGGATTCAATCAAAACTTCCTCAGGCTTCAATTTAAGTAACTGAAGATAAAAGACACAAAATGAGAAGTGAATAAGGATTCAGTTAAAGCATGATTTTCATGAAATTGAGATGTCTACTCAAAGATTGTATACCATAGCAAGAGCACCAGCAGATTCTAGCACATCTTGGTAGCCTGCATCACCCTGGATGTGGATGGTAGGTATCTTAATCATGTAAGACTCAGCACACTCATTTTAGCAGTATAGTGACATAAATTAAAGGAATTCCTAAGTTTTCTATGCTTACAAGCTAAGATCAGTTCATTCTTGGACAAACATATGGAAAAATGAAAAACAATATTGCACGTGGACCATCCAGCTATATGGGTGAAACTTACTGTTGCTGCATTTGCTTGACCAGCATTTATTAACACTGCACGTGCCTGATGCAAAATCATGCCATCAACTTATGATTAGAGAATTGAACCAAGATAAGAAATCACGGTATAAATAATAATAGAATGTATTAAAAAAGCTACTTGTCCACATATAACAATGGTGTTGGATTAAAGAGCATTTTAAATCCAAAAAACCAAAATGCCATGAAAGCATGCGCCCGATGGCCTACAAGGTTGTATCAAAATAATGTCAAAATAGTTGAGCGACACCTAGCACATTCAAAGTTAAAAGTATCTACTACTGCCGGTGAAAAAGATAACATCAAAATCATGTCTACTAGACAGTGTAGGTCATTCTTTCAAAAGAAAAAAAAAAGCAATCAAATACAAGCAATGCAAAAATAAGACTCTGGCTTACTGTTTTTGAGATATCTAATGCATTTTTACAGTATAATACTGGTGCAGCTGCAACCATGTTGGTAGTGAATGCCCCTGGAGATAAAAAGAAAATAAAATACCAATTCTCAGGTCAAGTAATCTAATTTCTTTCATGATGCAAATAATTTGTCCATCACAAGCAAAGCAATTCAAGCGGTTTAACCTATCTACCTAGAGAAAAATAATCACCATAACCTCAAACCTAAAAGTCCATAACAACATGTAAAACACATAATATCCACTAAAATGTGAAACCTTTACCTGCAGCTGTAGCGTCAACATCACAAGTAACAAGCGCAAGATCAGGCTTCTCTCCTTTGGCACGCAATCCACCATATATTCCTGCCGCTTTGAACCCCTTTGCAGCAGTAACTCCCCCAGGAATCTATCCTCACAAAAGTTGCAAACTTGGTCACCATTTTATGAAAATCAAATAAAGACGCCCTGTTAACTAAAAGCTCTTCAAGAATAATAACCAAAAAATAAAATAAAATAAAATATTAGATAAAATTCCATCTTGATTCTAGCACTAATCGTTAAGGTAATTAACTTGTAATTAATCAAAAACTCATTATGATTTTCATGCACTAACATTTTTGGTCATCTCAAGAACAAAACCAGAAAAAACCCATCAATGCTAACACCATCTTGAGACTAGAAAAATGCAGAATAACAATCAAATACTAATAAAATCTTCATCTTGAAAATGTTAACCAAACAAAGAAATCAATAAAAAAAATAACGGGCAAAACTTACTTGCTGCCATGGTCCTTCAGGAAGAAAAATAGGAGCAGCAGGTATATAATTAGAGGCCTCACTCATGCTTGATGACGATGAAGCAGCCACTGCAAATACCTTAAAGTTTCTCTTACTTAAACCAAAAGACCTCAAAACCTGCAAATTATTAAGCTTTGAGGAGCCATGAAGTTCAGGGAACTTTAGAGAGGAAAAGTGATGAGGAGGCGCACAAGTATGCATCTTTTGGGAAGTGGCGGCGAATGCAGAAGCTGAAACAACCGGTTGCAGTGGTCTTTTTATACACAGTAGCAGCAGCAGAGCGACCACTGACTGGCGGCTTTTTATATATATATATATATATATGGAACTTTGAAGGGTTTTTTCTTAAAAAATTGTTTTGAATTTATTTATTTATTTTATGGTGATTAGTGAAACGTGGATTTAACGCTAATTAAATTAATTATGTTCCGATTCCTCCCTGTCTGGTAAAAAAGATTGATTTGCGGGTAAACTATATTTTTATCCTTGTAGATTTATCAATGCTTCAATTTTACACCTATAGTTTGAATCTTCTTAATATCACCCCTTTTGTTTTCAAAGGATTCAATTTGGTCTTCACTACTAAATAACTAACAAAAGATTTGAAACATTTTGCAATTTCTTCATCTCTAAATTCGAAAAAAATAATCATTCAACCATCTAGGTGGTGACCAATAATAAAAGCTTGGAATTAAGAGGTTTGCTCCCTTTGTGGTCTTAGATTCGAGTCATGTGGTTGCTCATATGATGACCACTGGAGGTTTACATGATCGTTAACTTCAGGGCCTGTGAGATTAGTTGAGATGCGCCCAAACTGACCTGGATACCCACGTTAAACTAAAAAAAAAATAAATCATTCATGTCATTATTTTTTCTTCATCTAGAAAGTGAAACAATCTTGTATGTGTGGTTTTATGGGTTTTTTTTTTAATTTTCTTTTTTGGTGTAGCCATCCCATGTTAATTAAATGTTACTAAATCTCTCGATCTTTTTGAATTTGTATATAATATTGACTAAGTAATGTGATTATATTCAACTATTTTATTAAACAAAAATCATTAGGGTTGGTTTACTTTTGTTTCAAATTAATTTACATAATAATATTAAATAGTTTTTCTTTCGGTAGGAGTACTGATTCACTAAGCTTTCACCTCAATAAGAAATTTTTGCATTCTTTAACTTTTTTTTTCTCTTAATTATTAACGTGTTGTTCGACCAGCTTGTGTGTACCTCGACTAATTTTATGAATTTTAAAGTTAACGACGATGTAGATTTTTAATAACCCTGAGGTTTGTGAGACTCGAACTAGTAACTTCTAAGAAACAAGTTTAGAGCCTGACTAGTTGAGTTACACCTCTTATGGTTTTTTTTTATTTCTTAATTTGGATTGAATTAATATTTAAAAATACTCATTTATTACATCTTAAGAATTGTAATAGTATTGTTTTTTTTTTTTCCATTCAAAGCATGTTAGTTTTTATTTCAATGGATTTATGTAGTGTTTGAAGAGCAAAACCTACTCTAACAAATAATATTTTTTCTTGACAAAAAAATAAATAAAACGACTGGATTTATAATTTATGGTTTTATTGATTATAGTACGCATTTTTGCAATTGAATAAATTTCAGGGTAATTTTATGCAAATTGTGTTTCTTTTAGTATATAAAAAAAAACAGATCGTCAAGAGTTGTCGATATTAAAGAAAGAGAGTCACTCTCTATCTTTTGAAGAAATTATGTTTTTGACGCGATTTGTATGGAACACGCTACACCCTATACTTTCTGGGCAGATTGGTTGGCCTCCTTCTTTGACCACCAGTGAGAAATGCGCATGCATTTGTAAGAAATATGTTGCAAGAAAAGCGCATACATGTACCAATGGTGTAATACTGCTAAGATTCTTTTTCTCAGCTATTGATTTATTACTTCATGCTATTGACTTCGGCTAAGCCATCACCTTTTTATCCGCCTTCTTTGGTTCTGCATTTTCCGCTAGTCATCTTGAATCAGTCACTTTTTTCATGAATTATCGTTATAACATTCTCATTTTGTCTCTTCAATAGGGTTTCATGTAGTTCATAATTTACTTCTTCTTTCTATCATGTCGTGTATATGCAGCTCGACATTTAGAACTGAGTATTCACACGTCTGCAAAAGCTACAGTGCATGGGTTTAGGGGTCTGGATATGTCAATCTCTAAACTTCTACTAAGCAAGCGGTGATCAGTGATGACAATTTGAGTTCCTCTTTTTGGTTCTGGTATTTTGGAACATTTACTCCCACATGTAGACCTACTGAAGCTGTAGTTTTCCAAGATATTTGCTTAATCTCTGTATTTTGTGGTGTATATAAAAAATTAACAGTCCAGTGTTCTTGTTCATGACACTGGTGAACCATGCCAGGATGCACATTTCACCCTTAAGATCGAAAGGTACAAATAAGAGAGTTCGCTTCTGTATATGGTGTGGCTGTGTGAGAAAATCTCCATGCATCTTGGCTGGGAAGTATTATATTTCTGGAACTTGGACTGCCATTTATAGAAACTGATGATCGATAATTTTACAAGTATCAGTATGGATTGGTGGGTTTATAATAAGTTCAATTATAATCTCAACGGGGGCAATCAAATTACAATGATCTTTTGCATGATTTACCATAGCATGCTGCATTAAGATTAGGTTCACACATCAACCGTGCAAAGTACGAGTCTTTAACCTAAGAATAGCAAACCTATTGCTGGTGCGGCCTTGCAAACCCATTTGTCATCATCGCAATTACCGCTGTCACTATTTGCGGTCCTAAAGATCTCACCGCCCCAGCCACCTCCGGCCCTATATCTTTCAGCGTCGCCAACACCTCCGGCCCTATGTCTTTCATAACAGCTGCCAACCCTGGCCCTACTGCCTTCAGCACTGCTGCCACCTCTGGCCTTGCAGCTATCCCCATGGCTGTAGGTGTCCCGACTGTTGCCACCACTGCTGCCCCCACAACCACCACTACCCCGACAACTATTGTAATAGCCCTTTTAGCTTGCCTAAGAGTTTGCTGAGGAAAACACCAAGTATGACATGTTTGAGTGCTAGTTAGATTCCACCAGAAGGAACTTCGATTGGCAAATAAAACATATTATGCACTTCTTAAAAACTGTGCTGGTGCATTCCATATAGATATTAGTTTCCGAACCAAGTTTAGAAAGCATAGGAACTTATTGGCATAAACTGAAAATGTTCTAACAGACAAGTTCATTAAAAAAATACAAAGCACTATACATGATAAGGTACCTGAGCAGATGTAGCCTGGTTCATTATATACTTTATGTCTGCTTTGAACTGCATCCATAATGACTTACACTCCACTGGTGTAAGAAGTGTAGCGTTTGGAGAAACCTGCCTCACATTTGATTCCTATCAGAAATCACTTTGATAGATACATGTGTGTGTTTTAATGGATAAATGTAAATATAATGATATTCGTACACACCAACTATTACCTCTTCCCATGCGTTAGAGGTAAGGAGGTCAGGAGGAGCTCCTGAAGCTGGAACAGCACCATTTCCATCCATGAGAGAGGCAAAGAGTACATGCTCAATCTGATCTGTTGTCTGATTCAAGCGAATGGCCGCCATGATTTCTAGGATTTTCAAAGACTGCAACAAAATAACGGGGACACATTCAGCTATCACTCAAAAGTTGATGGAGAATGAAAAGCATCAATGGATATTGGTTTTTATTTATTTTGAAGTTTTAATATTGAATGATTATTCTAGGTTTTATCATTTAAAAATATTAGTATTTATTATTTAGTAGTTAAGTTAGGATTTTAGCTTCCTTGTTAAATTATAACTTGTTAGGTTTTCCTATTTTATACTAGTTTTTTTTTTTAACTGGCTTCACGCATATGAATAAGCACATATATAGACAACAGTTATAGAGTGGTTGAATGATTAAATAAAATAAATTGAGTTTTGCTTTCAAGATCGAGTGTGTGTTTCTCTTAGTTTTGTCCCTTCAAGATCGAACAATGCCTTTCTTGTTGGTGATTTTTGTTTTCTATAATGTAACAATTCTCTTGTTTTGGTGTTTTGATCTGTGCAAACAATTAAACATGCTAGCAACCTATCATTACAAAATGTAGGCATATTACCGCTGAAAGCGCATTCCTTTCAATTTCTTCAATGTTTTGTTCCGTAGTCCAAGCCCCTGACTTTGAGTTTCCATCATGATTGAAAACCTTTGCGAACCTGGGATACGATCCAAAGCTTTAATGAACAGAAAAAAGAAATGGAAAAAGAAAAACAATTGAAAGAAGAAGAAAAGGAGCAACAATTAAGATGGCACTCTCCACCTATCCTTCATGCGCATCAAAACTCTTCTTGTAGCTGCAGATTCTCTTGCCTTTCTCTCCACCACACTTCTTGCATTCTCCTTCAAATATCCCAATCTTGTGTCAATTTCGGATCTGGGCAACTCGAAATCAACATGAGCATTTGAAAGTTCTGATTCAGCAACGGCAGTCTTGCTCGCAAGAAGATTTCTTACTGACACCCATGTATCTGCCTCACCAGCTTCAAATAAGGATTGTACTTCATCAGCAAGCACATCAGTGAATTGTTTCTGCATTGGAATAACATTATAAGATTGGGTTGTTTTATTGAGCAGAGTGATATGCTTAGATTAAAGAGCAGTAACGGATTGCATTATCAACCGAGGAAATTACCACATATTTTGCCATCATTTCTGACAGCATATGGCGACTAAGTTTTTCCCTGACTCCCGAAACATTCCACCCACTCAGTCTTATGAAAGCATCTGAGACAGGATGATGAAGTATTTCACCAAATTCAGGAAGCAAAATTAGTAGATCACACAGAACACCAAGCATATGTAAGCGATTTTAACACCATAGCGGGATGGATTCTAATAGCAGCAACAGCTTCAGTAAGTTGCAGTGATGCCCTTTACTTTGCCCATTAAATTGCTTTTTTCTGCCGTTTATCTTAGCCAAAGAATTTCTTAGATGAAGTATCATTTAGTTAGTTTCTGTGAGAACTAAAATAACTTGAAAAGATTGAGAGTTCGGATAGAGAGGACCAGTTGCAAGGACCCTAACCAAAATCATACAAACAGAAATGGCAGACAATTCAGATTAGTTCCACAGAAAAAAGTAAGGCTTTAAAACATAGCCTATGCACACATTCATGGAGCCAAAACCTGCATTTATGCTTAACTGTCATCAAATGTGGCCCACGCCATTCAGATCCAACCAATTATCATTTGGGGCGATGCTTTTCATTAGGGGTGATTATTTTCGGTTCGGTTCGGTTTTTATCAAAAAAAGTAACCAAATCGAAATTTTTTTTGAAAAAAAAACCGAAACCGAACCGAAACCAAGTCAAACCAACCGGTTTCGGTTCGGTTCGATTTTTTAGGGAAAAAACCGGTTCAAACCGGTTTGGCTCGGTTTTTTTTTCCGGTTTTTTGTCAGTTTTGGTTCGGTTTTTTTGGTTTTTTGTTTATAAAACCGAAACCGAACCGAACCGGCTGGTTTTTTCAAAAATTTAATCGGTTTAATCGGTTTTTTTCCGGTTCGGTTTTTCCAGTTATTTTTTTTCTGATTTTCTCAGTTTAATCAGTTTTCTGGTTTTTTTGCTCACCCTTACTTTTCATATCCAAGCCAAAGCAAAAATTTGTAAAAATGAATAATTATAAAAAAGTAAAAGAGTTTTAAAGCTTGGCATTCTAGGAAAAAGTTAAAATTTTATCCATTGCAGAGCAAATAAAAATAAAATCTTTTATGCCAAGGGATGTTAGTTGTGACTAAAGCACAAACTACAAATATCAACTCTTAAGAATCTAACTCAATTCAAAAGAGTTGAATAATGTCACAGAATCAAATCTTTTTGCTAGTTGGAGTCAAAATACCTTCACATCCTTCATCAAA
>Ga0325403_1001462_pt1 | contig 19709 bp, 5 predicted proteins | sample PopdelMetagenome_19_FD_205665 | JGI IMG/M metagenome (GOLD analysis project Ga0325403, IMG submission 205665) | Populus deltoides microbial communities from Bellville, Georgia, United States - Xylem-PdKOR-R4 | ecosystem: Host-associated > Plants > Phyllosphere > Stem > Wood/Secondary xylem... | reverse complement strand
ATATTCAATTGTAAATGAATGGAACAAATTTCTCGTTGAGGAGATTTATATCTGGAATTTATGGCCAGCTAGGCATCGGGATCGCAGTTAATACGATTCAAAAGCCTTATGCATCGGCGAGATGGAGTAAATAAGGATTTTTTTTTTTGTAAAAATTATTTTTAAAATATTTTTTTATTTAAAAATGGATTAAAATAATATATTTTTAATTTTAAAAAATATAATTTTTATATTAATATATTCCAACATTCAATAACATATAAAAAAAATTAAAATTTTTTTCCTTCAAAACATAGTGACCATCCAAGATCTTAAGTTCGACTCTCGTATCAAGTGCAAATAATGTCATAGAGTTATCAAATATAAAAAAACTTATGAAAACTTTGTTTGTTTTTATGTTTTAAAAGTTTTTTTAAAATTATTTTTTTATTTTAAATTAATATTTTTTAGGTGTTTTAAGATTATTTTGATGTATTAATATCAAAAATAATTTTTAAAAAATAAAAAAATTATATTTTAAAAAACAAATACTATTATATTTCCAAACACTCTTATCAAATACAGAAACTCCTCACCTAGAGTCTATGTATTCTACGGATTGTCGGGCCCTGACCCGATAGCCCTGCTAATTCAAAAAAAAAAAAAAGGAATAAAGATTAATTTCGAGCATGTTTAATTTAACATCTGCAGCACAGTTTACAGAATTTCTACTATAGGCAGTGAATCTGATGATGGCATGGAAGAGAATTTACGAGGCCAAAAAACCATGAAATGGACTAACGAGATTTTAATTAGGTGGCATCGAGAAGGCGTCCAGTAGGTTCAAGCAATGATTGCTGGATAGTGGGTTTGGGTTGGCACTTGGCAGTTCAAGTAAATTGACCCAACACTAGAAGTTGGAGCAATCGAAGATTTCTGGTGCCAAGCCTCAAGGCTGTTCTGAATTCACCCAACGCCAGGAGCTAGAGCAATTGACCACGATTTTATTTTAAAATAATTTATTTGCAGACAAAAATAGATTCTTAAAGCAATCCAGTTTTTAGCCCTCGAGGAGTATGGTCTCCCGTGAAAGTGACTTACTTCTTTTTATTCAAGCAAGAAGAAGGAAACATGATTAATTATTTCACCAAACAAGTAACCTCGACGTTTATAAAACAGTATAGATTATATATTAACATCTCAAGCTTTTAAATTAAAATAATTTTTTTATATAGTTTCATAATTTGAATGGCCAAAGAGATAAAACTTGTGCAAATTTTAAATTTTAAAAACTTTTTACATTAAAAGAATGCATTGATCGAGACAAGTTATACTTGGACATTCTTAATTAAGAGTGAACATTTGGATTCATGGGCAAAACATACCTCCATACAAGCAATGAGACTTCATTTGTTTGTTGGTTAGATCGTGAGAAGGCTTAAAATAAAGGGTTTCTGGTAGTTCAGTTCGAGAGTGTATTAATATGTTTTTGTTAAAATTTATTTATTTTTAATTATTTTTATGTATTTTTAAATTATTTTGATGTACTGATATTAAAATTAAATTTTAACAAATAAAAATATTATTTTAATAAAAATTAATTTAAAAAATAATTATTACGATATTTTTAAACACCATCTCATCTCGGAACATAAATGGCAAACATCATGGTCAAGGATGACAGCGATAATGGTGCTGTGGTGGAGCCCTAGCTATAGGACACTCAAAAGAATATGTCGTGCGAGAAGGATAAAAAGATTATCCAATATTATTAATTCTTCCACAAATCACTTTCATTTTTATACGTATTAATTAAAATTAGGTGATTTTATTTAAAAAAAAACTTAATGTTTTTTTTTAAAGGGAATTATATATACAATCCATCCATTTGAGTTTCTATTTCTTATTAGATCTAGTTTGTTTTTGTGTTTTAAAAATATTTTTAAAAAATTAATATTTTTTTTAAATTAATATTTTTTTAGTGTTTTTAAATCATGTTGATGTATTAATATCAAAAATAATTTAAAAAATATATATTATTTTAATATACTTCAAAACAAAATACATTTTAAAAAATAATTAAAATCAAACTCACAAACAGGCTCACATGTGTTGTCATAAGCTGTTTTTTTAAAAAAAAAAAAGAAAAGGAAAAAGAAAAAGGGAGTTTATTGGATCATAAGGCAAGCCAGCTCATGCAAGGCAACGTAGGTAGAAGGAAAACCTTATAAAAAATAAAAAAATAAAATAAAAAAGTACGGTCGGTGTCACATAATGTAATTGATTTGCTTTTGTCTATTATACTAATGAAAAGGCCTTTTTAAGTAATCGTTTTTCAATATTTTTCCCCAGCAATTGTCAGTCAGTGTACAATCTTTAATCTTACGTGTGACAGAAAACATGCCCAGGTATTCTTGTTAGATAGTTGTGTTCCATCTACCTTACCGATTGGTATGCTTGTGAATTTGTTCGACATGTATTTTTAGTTTGAAATATATTAAAATAATATATAATTTTTAATTTTTAAATATCATTTTTAATATTATCATATTAAAAAATATATAAAAAATAATTTAAAAATAAAATAAATTTTAATTAATTTTAAAAAAATACTTTTAAATAACAAAAATAAACAAAATCTAAAATACAAGAGTATCAACCTTTCATTTTTCTCTTCTTGTTATTAAATATTGCCTAACTCGGAACTCGAAGTGGATAGATTAACCTAGATGACCTAGATAAATCCAGACAACACAGTTTTACTATTAAAAAAAAATTAAAAATGATCTTATTTTAAATAATTTTTTAAAATCAAACCTTACCAACCCGAATAAAAACTATATTATTAAATTAACTCGGTGAACTAAACAAAGTTTAATAACACTTAATTAAATAAAATAACAGAACCAATGAGAGAAAGAAATAAACTCAAATTAATCTCCCAACCATGTAACGATTTTCAATCAAATTTTCAAATTATTTTTTTCTCCATTTGTTGATAGAGTTCATAATAATTTCACATGTTACATAAGTGCGGTGTGAGCGCTAATTCATTTATTGAGAAGAACTTAAATTGGTCTTCCACCGTAGCGATTCCCGATGAAGAAATTTGATTGTAGATTTATGCATTTTTTAGGATATAATTGGAGGAAAAAAAATCTTTTGAAACAAAATTAATGATCTCTGTATATTTATTGAGTAACAAGTTGGTGTTTATGATAATTATACCATGATGCCTTTGGATTTGTTGTTGCTGATATTATTATTATTATTACTTACTAAATTTAAACATGTATCTTCGTACTCAAAATACCATATTTTTATTGGTGTGTTTGGGGATGTGATTGCGGTTGTTTTTTAAAATGTTTTTTACTTAGAAATATATTAAAATAATATTTTTTTTTATTTTTTTAAAATTATTTTTAACATCAGCACATCAAAATAATATAATAACACTAAGAAAATATTAATTTAAAATAAAAAAATTAATTTTTTTAAAATACAAAAATAAACAGAAATCCATGAAAAAATTCTCTAGTGGTACGTGAAATGTTAAAGAACATCACAATTGATATACAAGCTAAAGGGCTCTAGGCGCTTTAGTTTTACTTGACTTTTTTTTGTTTTATTTTTTTAAAAGAGCCTCTACTTTAACAAATCTTTGAGAATTTGAAATCAGAGATTATCAGTTTCTCGATTGATTTGGAAACTTCAACAACTTCTCTAAGTGAAGCAATTGTAGCATATGATTGCATGAATTACACATCAAGAAATGACTTCTGTCATTAACAAAAGGGAAGTGATAAAAAAAAAAGCGAGAAAGAAAGCAATAGCAAGAATTTGAACGACATATTTAGAGACGTGGTAAATTGTTTTTTTAAATATTATTTTTTTTATCAAAACAATATTTTTTTTTATTTTTTATATTAATATATCAAAATGATAGAACGACACTAAAAACATTAATTTATAGCTATAAAAATAAAAAGTTTCTGAAACATAGTTGGACTAGAATGCTAAACAAGATATATGTGTTTAAAGGTATGGTAAAGATTGTTTTTCAAAATATTATTTGTAAATGTATTAAAATAATATTTTTTTATATCAATATGTTAAAATAATAAAAAAAGATAAAAAAATAATTTGTAATTAAAAAAATTTAATTAAATTGTAATGTTAAACAAAACATATGTGTTGCACCAAACTCAATGGATGATATGTTCCAGTTTGCATTTTTTTTTTTTTGTAATATTTGACAATATTTGTTAACTCACGAATGTCTTTATTAAAGAAATGTTATTTAAAATGTAAAACAATACCTATGGTAATTAACAACCAAATCAACTTTCAAGATCAAATTCAGGCACACCGGCCTGTCCTTGTTCATTGATCGGTACTTGGCGCATCAAATTTTCTGGTGGAGTTATATGCCTCAACCTCATACTCTTATTGGATCATTATGCATATGGAAATTACCAGGGGATTAACAATTATTATTCTCTTGTTTTCACTTATTTTTTTCTTTGGAAATTGTTTCCAAAACTACCAAATAGATGCTATCTTTTCTTAACTTTAACTCATTAAATAATTAACTTTTTAATTTTCAACGTTCGATTTAAAATCAAGTGCCTTTTTTCCTTAACCCTTATTGATTTTTATATTATAATAACTTTTAATTATGTTTCATTTAAAATCAAGTAATATTTTTTTCTTAATTCTTATAAGATTTTATTCGGTAATGTTTGGTTGATATATGATTTGAGTAATTTGAAGTCTAAACCAACCTATTTAAAAAAAATAAAAGAAAATTAAATTGATATAATTGAGTAAAAAATCAGAATCAACTCACCATATGGTTACTATAAAAATAGTATTTTATTCAATAAAAATAGAAAAAACACACATAATAAAAGAATAAAACATGAGAGGAAGGTGGGTTTTCTAATTAAGGGCATGTACTTTTATTTAGTTCACACATGTCAATATTTTAGAGAGGCTTTAAATATTTTAAGAAAAGATAAAAAAATAACAAATTAACAACAGCAGGGGACAGCTAGGTCGGTGTCAAAAGGACTGAAGCGACCCCGCAGCCCATCTTCACTGAATTGTTGGCATCCCTACTTTTCATAATATTGTACACAGCAGAAAATGCATCAGATTCTGCAGATTTTAATTATTTGGGAAAATATTTTATTCGAATTTTGACTAAATATCCACTAGAGTTCAATTAAGACAAAATTATATAAAGTGTAAACAGTTAGAATAATATATTTTTTACGTGCATGTGATTTTCTATTTTTATTCGAATTCACAAGAGATTTTATTATATCTATCCCTTTTTCTTAGTGTATATTTAAATGTTGTTTGGGAGTGTAGTAATAATTTTTTTAAGTGATTTTTATTTAAAAAAATATAAAAAAAATATAAAAAATTAAAAAACATAAAAAAGTTAAAAAATGAAATTTTATTAAATCTTCGGTATAAACACGACTCTAAACATGATTTTAGGCAATCTTTGTTTCCTGAAAAGTGGTTTTTGGAAAATTACTTTTCAAATTTTCATGTGTTTGTTTGCCATTAGAAAAGTTGGTCAACGAAAAACACTTTTCAGTCAAAGGAAAATTTGGCTTGGTTTCCGAGAAAGTGTTTTCCTGAAAAATTTGGGCGGAAAATACTTTTTAGAAGTTGTGAAAAATTTAGAAATGTCACGTGGTTCTTATTTTTATAACCGTTATTTGCTTTTCCCTTATCGTTTTCTTATTGAAATTTTTTATCTATCAAATTTGGTCCTCATTCTTTTGATTGTTACTTATTTTATTTGAAATAATTTATGAAATGTTAATTATTATTATTTAATTTCTTCATCTTTCATTTTTATTTTATTTTTTAGATTTAATTTCTATTATTATTTATTTTATTTGAGATAATTTATAAAATTATATTTTTTTCAATTTCATCCTCATTCAAATTTTTAATTTGTAAGATGTATTTTTTATTATTTTAATAAATTTAAGAAAATAAAACATTAATAAGTTATTTTCCAGCTCATTTTTTATAACATAACAAAATATTAGAAAGTGTTTTCTAACTTATTTTTTATTATACTACCAAACATCAGAAAATAATTTATTTTTTTAGAATTCAATTTTTTAAAATTTAATTTTTTTTAAAAAATTATTTTCCAATAAATAAATGTACTTAAACAAAAGGGAAATGATACGAGAAAAATAAGATAAAAATGAAGGCGGGAAGCAGGGAAGAGATGGAAAAGCAATTTCGTAACAGCAGCATGCCGTCAAAATTTCATGAGAAAGTGCGGGCCGTGGGTGGCAGGCAAAGAAGGCCATGATGGGAAAAAAAGTCAGTGCATGTAATGGTATGCTTTACAGACACATCGGCAGTTGAAACTCCTCTTTCCCATTTGACCATATGCCATCAAAGTACTCAATACGCTATAAAGTCTCCCTGCCTGCAAATCCATCTTTCAATCTACTCAATTGCCTACTGTCTTGTCTCTCGTTTTTTCGGTCTTCCGGATTGTTTTTCATGATTGAAATTGAAAACGAATCTTATTAAGTTTATACGATTTAAACTTCTTTTTTAAATTAAATTTTTTATATTATTAAAAATAAAAAAATTATTTAATATATTTCAAAGTAAAAAACATAATAAAAAACAATTATTATTGTAATATCAAATAATATCTAAACTCTATTACTTAGCTGATTAATCTCAAACCTAGATTAGACTAGATTAAAAAATTAAGTGAGACTAGATTAAAAAATTAAGTGAAAATTGATGTAACATTATTTAATAAATAGTCAAAACTTCATTTGGTTTTTTTTATAAAAAATAATATTATTTTATTTTTTTTAAATTATAAAATAGTATTATTTTTATTGATTCAAATCAACTCTTGTAAGCTGGTCTGATAAGATGGATTTAGGGTTTGAAAATGTAGTTGTTGTTATTTTTTAAAGTGCGTTTTCATTTAGAAATGTATCAAAACAATATATATATATATATATATATATATATAAAAGTTATTTTTGAAATTAGCATGTCAAAATGATCTAAAATATAAAAAAATTATTAATTTGAAGTAAAAAAAATAAAAAAATTTATTTTTTTAAAACATAAAAAATTAAATAAATAAAATCTTAATAACAACATGATTGAAAACAGGAACCATGAGATGCAAAAGGGGATAATCTAGAATGGGCTAAGCCTTTGTATAAAAGCCTAGAGCTAAGTCAAAGTTCAGCTTTACCGGGCCTAATATTGTCTTTAAATAACTCATGCGGGTTGGTAGAGCACAAGATTCACGAGCTAGTATATTTGTTTTCATGCATTAAAAAGAGATGAATTTCAGTGGGCTAACTTCAAGTTTTTTTTTTCGTGTCCAGCCCAATTCAAGGCTCTAAGACGCTAAGAATTTCAAATTTCAAATTTCAATTAAATATAAATTCTAACTCAATTTCATAACAATTTTTATTTAAGTCAAAGTTATTTTTAACTGAATATACCTATAATTTATTTTTAAATCAAGAATAAAAAATAACTTAAATTAATTAATAAAAATATTACCAAGCAATAATCTTAATCTCCTGAAAGTATATAAAAAAATAAAATTAAACACAACAATTATTTCAAGCACCACACCCCATAAAACCCCGCAGTTGAAGATTGTAGTGAAAACAAGGGATATCGCTACAACTTAGCAAGTTTTTTCAGGTACAAATTTAGTGGTCAAGAACATCAACTCTTTTTTTTTTTTTTAATTTCATTTTCTAATTTCAAACTTAGAAGTAATATTGAGAAAAATTTATACACAAAACTCTGGCACTGAGGGAGAAACCAAAAGAAGAAGAAGCAAACAATGCCTTCTTCTAATTAATTTATGGTTTCAAGCACCGACCATTACCGATAGAAAAGCTAAAACACATGAAGTTACATTAATTTCACACAACACCAAGCACTTCTGTGTTCGGTCCAGAAATCAAGACAGGCATTTTTACAATCTGTCCAGCAAGATAAATTCAATGTTGAGGACAGATCCCATCTATTTCTTAGCATATGCACGTTCAATTCAAGTCAACCGCGTACGAAATTGGTACCTCCTTGGTTTAATATTTAATCTCTTGCATGTGACACCAGTTAACTTTACGTTAAAATTTTTATAAATAAAAATCTGATTAATTTAAATGGGATTGTGATTTAACTTAATATTTAGTTAAGTTTAAGATAATATAAGATTGATAAATATATTAAATCCAAGATAATTTGAATTTAACAATTAGTTAAGTTTAAAATAACACGAGTTTTCATAAATATATCAGAATAAAAAAACTTATGAATTATTAAATTTTAAAGTTTTATATTTGATTTAAACAATCCTATGTAATATAAGTATTAAAGACTGGTATATAAGGTATATAAAAGGTATTTCTAAAAAATTATTATTTTATTAATGATGTATAAAAATATTTGCTTTTTATTAAAATCTGAAAATAAAAGACTTTAACATAAACACGAAGTAATCAATATCATATAAAGAAGTCTAAAAGGAGTGCAAGTCACGGCAACCGATGAAGAAGAAGCTGCTAGGAAAACCGGGACTTTGATTTTGAAAATAAAAGGACAGACAAACATAACTCACGCCTAATTTGGTGCTTCTTGAACGTGGCTTGTTACTCTCTCTCCCTATATATCTTCATGGTATCCACGTTTGTGTCGGATTTGTATACTAAAATATACAAGTGGTTTTGCCAGAAAAACTTTGACCCACTAGGGAACGTTCTTGCCCTATTTAGAGAGCCACTTCTAATTGCTTCTTGACAAGAAAAATACAATGGCTTTGTTTCTCGCTCTATGCTTTGCAATCATTCTCTCATTTTGCCAAGGCTCAGCTCATGCTGCTATCCCACCTCGTCCTCTTGATGGTAAACATTCACCTTTCTTCATTACTCGTTTGTGTTCAATATTTTTCATGTGATCTTTCAGACGAAATAGTGCTAGTTGTAACACTTGCCTAGCTAAGGCTAATGTTCCAAATTAAAAGGTTCAATGGTTTAGCAAGGCTGTTTTATGTGTGTGTAGCTGCTTCTTGATATTTATTGATATAGGCAGTTTTTTGCAGGACTTGTTGAAAATGGGAACTTTGAGCAAGCACCAGCAAAATCAAATCTCAAGAAAAGAGCGATAATAGGAAAATACTCGCTCCCCAAATGGGAAATCAGTGGCATAGTAGAATATGTCTCCGGCGGGCCACAACCAGGTGGCTTCTACCTAGCCATTCCTCGTGGGGTTCATGCAGTGAGGCTAGGCAACGAGGCCTCTATCTCTCAAACTCTTACTGTCAAACCAGGCTCAATTTATGCACTCACGTTTGGAGCCACTAGAACCTGTGCTCAAGATGAGGTGCTAAGAGTCTCGGTCCCTGGCCAGTCAAGTGACCTTCCTCTTCAAACCCTGTATAGCACCAATGGAGGTGACACTTATGCCTTGGCTTGGAAGGCTACTTCTAAAGCTGTCAAGGTCACATTTCATAACCCTGGCATCCAAGAAGACCCCACTTGCGGACCTCTTTTGGATGCTATTGCAATCAAGGAGATGTTACCTCTGAAGTACAGTAAAGGTAAAGTCCTGAATTTTTTTTCTGGATCCATTATAATAGCTGAAGTTTATGTTGGTTTCTGTGCTCTGTAGACAACCTAATCCAATTTTTTTTATATAAAATTTCTTTCTATACAGGCAACCTAGTGAAAAATGGTGGCTTTGAAGTTGGTCCGCATGTGTTCAAAAACTTCTCAACTGGGATCTTGCTCCCTCCCAGGCAACAAGATCAAATTTCACCCCTCCCTGGCTGGATCATCGAATCCCTCAAACCAGTAAAATACATAGACAGCAAGCATTTCCTTGTGCCCAAAGGATTTGCGGCAATTGAATTAGTAGCAGGAAGAGAGAGTGCCATAGCACAAGTCATCAGGACAATTCCTGACAAATTCTACAACCTCACATTCACAATCGGAGATGCAAAGAACGCTTGCCATGGGTCAATGATGGTTGAGGCATTTGCTGCCAGGGAAACTCTCAAAGTTCCCTACGTTTCACAGGGAAAAGGTGGATACAAGACTGCAACTCTGAGGTTCCAGGCAATTTCAGCTAGGACAAGGATTACATTTTACAGTGCATATTATCATACCATGTTACATGATTATGGTCACATGTGTGGCCCTGTCTTGGATGATGTTAGGGTGTTTCCTACTTATTAATAAGGAGAGATTCGTTTGATGTTACCAAATGCATGTGATCATAAGTAATTTTTGAGAAAATTAAAGTCTTGCAATGGTCTCTTAACAAAAAATCAGTGAAGATACCGATGCAGATAAAAGACAAACTTCAGCCATTTTACTCTCGAATTTTCTTACCTTTTTTTCTTGTTTGATCTTGTTCCTTTGAATGTTTCTATTTGTACTTGTTCTTTCAATCTGTGAAGATACGATATAAATTCATATATTTTTGACAAAGCTTCTTTCAAACTGCCTTTATTGTCTGCTAGCATATGCCCGAGGAATTTCACTTTATTTTTTCTTCGGAATCACTTCTCGAAAAATCCAACTCAAGTAGCCTGGCTCACCTGTCGTGAGTTCCATGCACGAGGCTCATTTATGGAGGAATGCGAAATAGCTAAGGAATCTTCATCCATCAACAATTTCTAGCCATTTTTGGATTGCTACCCTCCTGACCGTTTGAGATCGAATCTAATTTTCTGCTGGTAAATCATCAATAAAATTCAAACTCGTTTGAAGAGTTAGTAGGTGGTCCAATGATAATAAAATTCAAACTTGTTTGAAGAGTTAGTAGGTGGTCCAATGATAAGAGCTTGAGACTAAAATGTTTGTTTTCTCTGTGGTCTCAGATTCGAGTCATGTAATTGCTAATATGACGGTCACTAGAGGGTTATATGGTTATTAATTTCAGAACTCATGGGATTAATCAAGATACGTACAAGCTGATCTGGACATTCTAATTAATAATAATAATAAAAATTATAACTATTTTGGGTTAGACAACTTGATTAAATAATTTATTTAATCATCTTCATTTATCAATCTAATATATAAAATTCTGACTTATGGTTACACATCACTTTATGTCATACAATATAGTAGCAAGATTTTAAAAATAATAATCTAAGAGACAAATTAGAAACTTTTTTCCACTGCAACTTTGTTATTTTGATATTTTTCTTCTACTAACGATACCCTTGCCTTGCAGTAAGCTTTTGGCCATTTGCCAGCAACATTGAATCATGTACAGTGCAGTTTGCATGCAATAATGTATAGAGGACGACTTTTATCAAGATCCGCATCTTCTCGGTCTTGTGTAAAGCGTACCTTGTTTGGATAAATCGGAATATAATTAAATATTGATAATATAAAATGAATTTTTTTGGGGTGAAATAATACTATTTAAAAATATCACAATTTAAAAATATAATATTTTAATAATAACATAGTTTAAAACCATGATATTTGATACATATTGCATTTCAGAACCACAATGTTTTCTTGACATTTGATGTTTTGACTACTCTAATGTTTTGAGTCATTTTCGTGTTTTAAGTCTGAAAAAATTTATAAAATCATAATTTTTATTAATTTGAAATTTTATTTATTTTATGATTTTAAAGAGTTAAAATATTTACAATTTTAACAAAATTTAGACATAGTTTCTTCTATATAGAAACTATACCTAAAATTTTATCTCGCTTAAAAAACCTGCAAAAAAAAAAAAAACACAATAAATGCAATCAACAAATTCTATCTAAACTCAACATGTTATCATATTCCATAATCACAAGTAGCCTCAAGAACACACACACACAAAACAAATATAAAATAATTCAATAATACAATATTCAAGGAATCATAGAATATATAAATATAAGTCATCTATCTATCTACATCTACGTTATTCCGAGCTCATCAGTAGCTTGACCAGATCTAACTCCTGCTTAAGTGTCCTCGTTCTCTGCCATGACATCATTAAGAGTTAGTCTCTCTTTAAAGGTTTCAAGTCCAGTGCGACAAACATTTAACCCCTTGGATGCTACAATGTGAATTTTGCTTTCTTCACCAGTACTAAGAAGATAAGATGAGGCCTCACTACCCTCATGTAGCAAGAAACCAATCTAATATTAATAAAATATTAATGTTATATTAAAAGATAAATACATAAAACTCAACGGTTAACATATATTAATCATAAAAAGACTTTATGACTTATGTGATATTGAATCCGTTGAACATATTGCTTGTACTGTATATATCCAGGTGGAGGAACCTGCTCGAGATCTAGAGTAATGATCTTTTGCATTATACTTATATACCAAATCATATACTTCTCGTTAGTAATCACATGATGCATCTCTGTAAATATATCATTTCTCTATGCATCACATTGTGATATAAGCACCATACCTGCCTAACTAGTCGTGATCATTACTTTTACCTCTACAAGTAATGGCGTGTAAAGCATCAGTCGTATTGACATCGAATGGAATGTGTTGTTTATAGTCAAACTATCGCATTACTCGATCCAAGCAATGTAGCTCGACCATCTCAAAATATATTACCACTATAATGACATAACATAAATATGCTATTAGAAACCTGAGGGGTAGCTCAATTGGTAAAGCCCTGAGTTTGCTCTCCAATGGTCACGAGTTCGAGTCCCCTCAGAGCCACTGGAGGCTTACATGGTCATTAACTTTAGGGCCCGTGAGATTAGTCGAAGTACGTGCAAGCTGGCCCAGACACCCACGTTAATAAAAAAAATATGTTATTAGAATTTCTGTAAAAAGAATCGGATTCTAGTCAATTTAATATGATTTTAACTAAATTGCATTACTTCAACTCTAATTGAAAAAATTCATAGCAAATTCAATTAAATTCCCAAAATTTAACATTAAAGCAAACTTAACAAAAAATTAAACATAATTCATGATATATTATCGATTGATATTTTTAATGCTCAATTGCATTAAATCAAACACAAATTCTTAGCAAATTAATTTAATTCCAATAAAATACTACATTCATCAACTTATCAACAATTCAATGAAACATGTAAACCGCTACATCTATGCTCTATTTCATGAACGTGTGTGTGTATTTAACTACATTATTAGTCGATTCCAATAATATACATAAAATCCCTAATTTGACAACTTAACCTAAATTAAACGCAACACATAATTAATTGAAATAATTAATTCATCATTAATTCAACTTATTTTCATGTTAAACTATATCAAATAAACTCTAATTGAATGTATTTTTAACTAATTTATCATTGATTCAACACACCTTAAATTCATCACAAACCCTAAATTCAACCTAAACAATTATTTGATTTCAATCAAACCAAATACAAATCAATATCAATGTAATATGTTTACCTTACTTATAAGACTACAAGAATGGATGAGGTGGCGGCGACAACAAATGGAACAGTGAGTTTTCAATGTAAAAACATCAAAAGATGTTTAAAGACTAGGATGAGTTTAATTTTTGATTGATTTAAAGGCAAAATCTAAGTATTTAACATGTTTTTTAAGAGAAAAATGAGGGTGTTAATATTTATTTTTTGTTAGAGAGAGACAACATTGTGTATTCGATCTACTCTTCTTAAATTTTAATTATTGTGGCACTTGTGAAATTGGCACTTGTGGTTGTCACGTTTTGCAATATTTAGTACATATCATGCTTTAAAAGCATGAAAATATCAAATTATATCATTTCACTAAATGTGTCATAACCCTCAATTTTTAAGTATGGTGCGGTAATTTGACTAAAAAAACCACCTTGCTTTCCCTTTTGTGAAGGAGTACTTGATGTACCTTGCAATTTCTATCTTGTCATAGTACTGTTCACGCGGAGATTTTTTGTTTCAAGAAGTAGATTCAGGAGCTGGTACAAATAAACTGCCGTCCCCTTTCCATTTTTTTTATTTGGTAGAGCCCCATGACTTTTGGATAGTAGAAACACCTTCCTCCCATTTTTCTACGAGCACATGCTCGAGGCGTAGAAGACAAAAAAGGTAGATAGACACTTTGCCTTTCCATTTTGTTTGAAAAAACGAGGTCTAGAGCGATTGACTCGTGAGTCATGATAGCAATAACCAAACAATATTCTATTTTCATTGTCGAAATGCTTTCTTTCACTGTATATTATAGAGCTGCGCAACTGCTTATTTTGGCATCCTGATGCAAAGCTAAAGGGTGGCAATCAGTACATAGGAATGTCCATAACGGTTAGTTTTCCATGAACTAGTTCAGAGGTTGGAACTTGGAACTGCAGAATTCTGGTACGTCTTTTGACTGTCCACAGTAAAGAGAGAAATAGCTGAAGAATGCTTCTTTTGCAAAAAATGGTGCTGTCCACAATGCCCTACGTTAGTTGAACATAAATTTTTTGTAATGGATTACTGAAAAATGTTGCAAAACACTAGCAAAACATTCAAATTTGTTGAAAAAGATCTACTTGAATATTGCAACATCCAGAACCCACCATGATTCAAACAACTATATATGGACAGTGAGTTCAACCGGATGTTGTTTGATTTTTCTTAGTGAAGCCCTGTAGATGATGAGTCACATACTATAGATCCAATGCCATGAGCATTGAGGAGAGTATTGCGCGCGTTCAAGAAAATGCCTTTTTTGTCATCTGGTTAGACAAAATAACAGGAATTAAAAACATGTTATCACAGACTGACAGACATATATACAATCATTGAAAGTAAATTGCTCGAGTTTATACCATACAGTAGCATTACTTTTATTTGTTTCTGTTAAAGAAGGTTTAAACACCCATTTCAGTGCAATAAACTCTCTCATAGACAATTACAAACCTCTCTAATTACCCAAGAAATTACTCACGGCAATATTGGATAAGCAACGAAGATCTTATTAGTGAGTACGAAACACACTGACATCATCCAAGACAGGGCCACACATGTGACCATAATCGTGCTGCTTATTGTGATAGTATGCACTGTAAAATGTAATCCTTGTCCGAGCTGAAATTGCCTGGAACCTCAAAATTGCAGTCTTGTATCCACCTTTTCCCTGTGAGACGTAGGGAACTTTGACAGTTTCCTTGGCAGCAAATGCCTCAACCATCATTGATCCATGGCAAGCATTCTTTGCATCTCCGACTGTGAATGTGAGGTTGTAGAATTTGTCAGGAATTGTCCTAATGACTTGTGCTATGGCACTCTCTCTCCCTGCTACTAATTCAATTGCCGCAAATCCTTTGGGCACAAAGAAATGCTTGCTGTCAATGTATTTTACTGGTTTGAGGGATTCAATGATCCAGCCAGGGAGGGGTGAAATTTGATCTTGTTGCTTGGGAGGGAGCAAGACACCTGTTGAGAAGTTCTTGAACATATGCGGACCAACTTCAAAGCCACCGTTTTTCACTAGGTTGCCTGTGTAGAAACAAAATGAAAAAACAATACTCACTTAGGTTGTCTGAAGAGAGCACATAAAACAACATGTCTTCTAAAAATTCTAAAAATCCTGTAAATGCTAGGATCTTACCTATAGTACGCCGGAGAGGTGGCATCTCCTTGATTGCAATAGCATCCACTATAGGACCACAAGAGGGGTCCTCTTGAATTCCGAGATTATGAAATGTGACCTTGACAACATCAGAAGTAGCCTTCCAAGCCAAGGAATAAGTGTCACCCCCATCGCTGCTATAAAGGGTCTGAAGAGGGAGGTCACTTGATTGGCCAGGGACTGAGACCCTTAGCACCTCATCCTGAGCACATGTTCTGGTGGCTCCAAACGTGAGAGCATAGATTGAACCTCGTTTGAGAGTAAGATTTTGAGAGATAGATGCCTCATTGCCTAGCCTCACTGCATGGACCCCTCGAGGAACGGCTAGGAAGAAGCCACCTGGTTGGGGTCCACCCGAGACATACTCTACTAAGCCATTGATTTCCCATTTGGGGAGTGAGTATTTTCCTATGATCACCGTTTTCTTGAGGTTTGATTTTGCTGGTGCCTCTTCAAAGTCCCCATTTTCAACAAGTCCTGCAAAATGTTGCCCATGCCACACCGTGTTAAAAATGACATTATATCACATGTAAGTACTGAACATTTCTTTGGTTGACTACCAAAAACATTGCACATAATCAAGTAAAGAGAGGTGATTTTTACCATCAAGAAGTGGAGGTGGACTAGCAGCATGAGCTAAGGAGAAAATGAGAGCAACGCAAAGAGAGAGAAACAGAGCCATTGTATTTATTTTGCTGTCAAGGAGCAGCTAGAAGTGGCTCTTAAAATAGGGAAAAAAGCTCCCAAGTGGGTATAAAAGAATAGCGAAATCTATTTGTATATTTATAGCACAAAAAAAGCTGGATGCATTGAAGAAGGGAAATAATAGAAAACAACCCATGTTAACGTGTCATCAAATAACCATGGGATGTTTTGGTCTGTCCCTCTTTTCAAAATCTAAGTCCCAAATTTCCACTGAGCTTCTTGACTCTTGTGGTTGGACCCTTCCTAGGTTGCCGTGATTTGCTCTCTTCCAGGACTTTTTTATTTGGATCTCATCTAAATCTAGATTCATTTGTTCCTTGTCCACACAAGCCGGTGATTATGCAAGTTTGATGCTTGATTTTGTTATGAGTATGCGTGATTAATGATTAAACCAAAGATGTAACAGTTTCTTGCGTCTTTAACTTGAGTTGATTTTGCATTTGCACCCTAAAATCTGCCTTCCACATAGAATTTATGTTGGTGGGCGTAATGTAAAGATGCCTGGCTTGATTATTTGACAGAAATAGATGGGCTCGTGTGAAATTGTGAAGGCAACACTACATTGCAGCTCTTGTATTAATTAAGGTCAGTGTTTGAACTAAAGGTAATTAAAACGGGTTGGTAAGACGTTAATGATATTGCTTGATGCCGCTAGTATCTTTAATTAAGGGATGTTATGAAGTGTAGCTCTTGTAATAATGATTTGAATTTCTTGTTCACCAAAATATTTGACTCCTAGCTAATTTTGAAAGACCTCTGCTCATGTATAAGCTATAAAATATCAACTAAGGCATTTACTTCAATGTACACAGCCCTTTTCATCTGAAGTTAATTGACTCTGCTTTTTGGATAAAATAGTGCGATTGCTGTAAAGAGATTTTCAGTGTGTTGAGATCTGGCCAGTGTTTTGCTGCTTATGAAAGGTGCATAACTGAATCATCTGACCCTCTAAACCAAGAACACCAAAGAATTAAGGTTACCTGCATAAACATGTCCCTTGTTCTGACGTTTACACATAGGGCGTGTCTAGCAAACTTGTGCTTTTGGAAATAGGGAGAAGTTGAGCTTGGCAGTGGACTTCCTGACATCAGGTCAATGGTGGTTCAACTATTTACTGTGTTCTCCTTGTATAGCTCAGAGTTAAGATATATATATATGGAAAATCAAGCTCTGGAAAACATCCTTTACTATCGTATATGTTTTACTATTCTATTATGTTTTAGGGTATATGGGAGAAGGATGTTGCTGTGGGTTCACATCTACCTTGGTATTTGCCACTTGACAAAAATCAGTTTTCACTGAGCAGTTTTCGGGTATCTGCTGTTGGACGATTCATCACAAAGAACATGGTACAAGTATTTTGGTGATTTCTTTTAAACCAAAAGTTTTTATGATCATTTTAGCTGGCTAAAATATAGAGAGATGGGATGAGGTGTAAAGCTGTAAATAGGAGCAATCGATTTCTTTTATGATTTCACATCAATCCAATGCACATCTGTTCCTGACTCCTTACAAAGTGATCTATCAGTCACAGATTTGTAGCTCATTCAGTTGAAGTTTGTCAAAGAGTTCAGGCTTTCTTGGAGAAAGCAGCACTTGTTGAAAGTGTCAGGTAAATGCTTTCATAATAGTTTGACTGCATATCCCAATCTTAAAGACCGATAAATGTTAGCCTAGCTACTGGATGCAATACATTAAAACACAAACTAGATATCATGAGTGCTTTTCATAATTTTCCATTTTAATCTCATGAAGGCTACCCACCTGGGTTTCTTCTGTCAATTTGATCATTCAATCTGGTTAACTATAATTTATTTTGATAAGCATTCTGGATGTATTAGTCTCGTTTTCTTGAGCAAACATTTATGCATGCACTCAGTGCATGATCATTTCTGTCCTTGATTCACGCATGATGGGGGTCTTGACACCAATATACTTTTTCATCGCTCGGAAACCTCTGTTGACTGTTGTAGGTCAAAACTTGGAAGATGCTTCCAGGGTTTTTGCACATTTTCTCCTTGATTGCTGTTATTTGTAATTGAAAACTGATTCTGGTGCATATTTGTTTCTTGGGGACCAGAGAGAAGGATTTTCCATGCATAAGTTAATGTGTCCAACTTAACTATGTGCTGTTTTTTTATTCAAGAAAAAAAAGGTAATACGTATTGGATTCAAATCCCTGTAATTTCCATGCCAGCTCAAATTTTACAGATGCATATCTCTGATGATTAATTTTACTGATACATTTCAACAAGTACCTAGATAAAGAACAGAGAGATTAACAGGTTTGGATTGGAGCTGAGTTTAGGATTATTTAGATAAAAAATTATAAATGAATAAGATACAGGATCATATATGCGGTTAGCATTCGGGTTTAAATGAAAATCTGACATCGGGGAGGAATTTCCAGTAGCCATTCCTAGCTGAATGAAACTTCTGTCTGTAACATTTTCAGATTCAATTTCAGTCTAACATTATCAGTAAAATTTATAAAAACCCCAACAAGAGTTGACGATCACTATTCTTCTCAAGGAGAACGGGATAAAATGTAGTGACATCCCTCTGTGAGATCCCAACCAGCTGCTGGCTCCATGCAATGATACAAAGCAACGGATTTCCATATCAAGCAAGAAAGGGGAACATCACTTGACAGGGTTTTGTCACTGCATGAAACATGGGCGTGACACAGATCATGGACAAATGAGTCCGACGATCACAACATAGCGCAGTTTCACTAGATGAAGTGCAATGGAGGGTCCCAGATGGGCTATCCATGCAGTCTTTTGGTGTACTCCAGTTGAGCTTAGGAAAGACTGCACCTCCAAGGGTTTCAATCGATTCCTTGATCTTCAATTCAAGGGAAAGAAGGGAGCGGTGGAGGCTTCTCTGGTTCATCTTCAGATTCTTCTGACACGGTATATGTTGGAATTTGCCATTATTGGGCAACCTACCCTAAGGAGTAGGGTTACCATTTGTCAATGGTAGTTGCACCCACCATTGACAAATGTATCAACCCATGTGCAGCCATTGTTGAAGAGATGTCTTGGATGCCTATAAAAGAGGCATGATTTTGTGAGAGCAAATTGAGAGGGTTGTAGAGAACAAGAGAGAGATACGTGAGGAGAGAAAGAGGGAGTAGCTGCCAAGGGCAGCAGCCCTGCTGCCTTGTGCAGCAGTGTGTAAGAGATCTGGGAGTTGAGTTTGAGTGAAGTGATCCTCCTCCTCCATGTATGTAGTAATCCTTTCTCTATATATCTCTAATAATATGGACTCTCCCGTGGATGTAGGCGGTTTTGCCGAACCACGTAAAATATTGTGCCAGTGTGCTATCCCTCCTTTGAGCAATTATCAGTACACCCCCGGTCCGCGCATGGGGGTGCCGGAATCCCCAACA
>Ga0325403_1001459_pt1 | contig 19720 bp, 9 predicted proteins | sample PopdelMetagenome_19_FD_205665 | JGI IMG/M metagenome (GOLD analysis project Ga0325403, IMG submission 205665) | Populus deltoides microbial communities from Bellville, Georgia, United States - Xylem-PdKOR-R4 | ecosystem: Host-associated > Plants > Phyllosphere > Stem > Wood/Secondary xylem... | reverse complement strand
GCATTGGACCATGGATTGGTTTTTAAGAAATCTCTGTCTCTAAAAATATATAAAGTGTAAGGGAGAGAATTAAATGAGAACAACTCCATAAACGTGTACATTTTTAATAAGAATACAGTTACACATTCATGCTCTGTAACAAAGATATTATTAGTCGAAATTACGTGGGTGTCTCGTTCCTCGAACCTCATGCGTGGACACTAATTACGTCATGTAACCATTTAATTATATATATATATATATATGTTTTTATTAATTTAGGTGTCTAGACCAGCTTGAGTGTACTTTGACTAATCCCACGGACCCTAAAGTTAACGACCATGTAAGCCTTCATTGACCATCATATTAGCAGCCATAGGGCTCGAACCTGAGATCATAGGGGGAGCAAACCCCTTAATTCTAAACTGTTATCACTGAGCCACCTACTAGATAATTATATATATAATTGAGAGAAAAAATGTTTTTTATATTTTGTATTTGAAAGAATTGAAAATCTTTATAAAACTATATATCTTGAATATATTTATTTATATATCTTAAAACGTCTATAAAAGAACGTTTTAAGAAGTAATTAATTAGATCCAATTATATTTAATAGATTATATAATTCAATCAAACTTGATTAATCATCTAGAAAAGATGTATATATATAAATATTTATAAAATTTAATGAAAGACACTTTAAAAAGCTTAAGAGAATACAACTTATGTGATGTGCATTTTTTAGCAAGTTAGCTAAATCTATTCATACGTAGACAAAGGTTTTTTTAAAAAAGTAAAGACTACCCATAATATCCATGCATGAGTTGTTTGGGAATATAATAAATATTGTTTTTTAAATTTTTTTTTTATATATTAAAATAATATATTTTTTATTTTTTAACTTTTATTTTTGATATAAACACATTAAAACGATCCAAAAACATTAAAAAAATTAATTTGAAATAAAAAAAATCAAATTTTAATAAAAAACAGGTTTAATCTCAATACTAAACAAGCAATTACTCGGAATATCTTTCCTTCAAGAAATTACAAATAACATGTTAAAAAACAAAGAAAAAAGGTATAAAGAAAAGACATTTGAAAAAGCTTAAGAGAATACAACTTATGTGATGTGCATTTTTTTTAGCTAGTTAGCTAAATCTATTCATACAAAGTTATTTCTTTTTTTTTTAAGTAAGGACTACCCACAATATCCGTGTAGTTTAAGGCGTTAGAAAATATAATAAATGTTATTTTTTAAAGTGTTTTTAATTTAAAAATGTATTAAAATAATATTTTTTTTATTTTTTAAAATTTATTTTTGACAGAAACACATCAAAACGATTCAAAAAAACTAAGAAAATTAATTTAAGACAAAAAAATCAATTTTTAATAAAAAAAAGATTTAAACTCAATATTAAACAAACAATTACTCTTCAAGAAATTACAAATAACATGTTAAAAAAGAAAAAAAGAAAGAAAGAAGGTACAGAGAAAAGGGAGGGATCGTTTTCCTTCATGAGAAATTACTAGCTACGATGAAAATCAAGAGTTGAAATTTCATCAATTTTTTTTTTTTTTTATAACAAGTTGGCCTAGCTAGGAAAGGACCTGTAAGAAGTTTCCATGGAGTGGGGTGTCCTCACGCTTGCTTGTTAACTACCGTGAGCAGCACTGCATTTAGCAAATCATACCAATTTAGCACTCCAAATCTTCTTCTTCTTCACTGTTCAAAACCAAAAAGAAAATAAATAAAAGAAAAAAACAAAACTTCTTCTTTTTCTTTCCTTTTTTTTATTTATTTTTTATTTTTTAACTTTTGAACACGACAAAAAGATTAGAAAGACGGCCGACAACAGTGCATCAAGTGTTGTGGGCTCCACGAATAGCATGTTTGACTCTTAAGGAAGGAGCTACTTCCTAGCTAGTGCCAAAGATTTCGGCAAAGAAAATCATCTAGAAAGAAAGAGCAACGTATTTTATTTTCGTTTTTCTTTTTAAATATTAATTAAACATATTAACAAAGAAATTTAAAAAAATAACATTCACTATTCATCTAACCTATTTTCCGTTTATTCACGGTACAAATGATATGGTTGATATATGTGTTTGTTTTTGTCTTTCAAAAGTATTTTTGATAAAATTTAAAATTTTTTTATTTTTTTTATTAACTTCAAATTAATATGTTTTTAATATTTTCAAATCATTTTGAAGTGTTGATGTCAAAAATAATTTTTAAAAAATAAAAAAACATCATTAACATATATTTTAACACGAAAAACTATTTAAAAAACAACCGCAACCACATTACCAACCACGCTAAAATTATTTTCGTAGATACACTCTCGTTGCTCAGTAATTGTGGCCATCAATGGACGTATCAGCCACCGACAGGCACACGCAGGTGAAGAATGGAAAATACGTAGCCAGCCAGACACCTAACCACTACATTTCATGCCCTAACTTTTTTCGTTTGTCTTTTATCCAATTTCGCCGTATTTTATTTTATTTTTTTTATGGAAAAAAAAAGCATACCATACATTCGCAATTCATAATGGGCCATGAGGATCTTCGGCCACACGTGCAAAACAACTTGTCGAGATGTGAAAGAAAACATCATGTCTTAATATATTAGTTGTATAAATCCAAATAAATAATAATTTTAGTTAACGAGTTGTTTACGAAAAGAAGGTATCCATCAGAAGATCAACTCCTAATTAATTACTCTTAATCAAGAGTGTTTAAGCGTCTAATGCAAACCACTAATTGTTCCAAGTAAATGTGATAATCAATTTTCCATAATTCTTTGTGACAAATACTATGTATCTTTATGTTTCCAAAATTGGCATTTCTTTTTACATTTTTAGGCTGTGGAAATGATTATTACTACCAGAAATATTAATGGTTGCTTCTCTAATTACCAATTACTCCTTCATTAAATTTGCTTCAATATCAATAGCCTTATGATTCAATATTTGTTTATTTATTCAATAGCTAGTAAATTACTTGTACAATATTTGTTTATTTATTTAGATTCAAAGGAGGAAGCTTTAATATAGGTTGAAAGGAGCCAAAAAAAGGTGCTCTGGACTTATTCTATTAAGTACATGTTATGTAGCACATGAGAAGGAATGGAGGCAAGGAGGCATTCTTTTGATGATCTCAGAATGGCTATGGACGTTCACAACCAGATTTAATAGTTTTGTCAACAAAATATTTTATCGGTATTTATACTAACAGTTCATTTATGATTATTTTATTGACGGGATCACGAATAAAAAACGTCTGTCAGAAAAACGCTTGTCGGTAATTTCTGATCTGTCGGTAAATCCATCGTTAATAAATTTACCGATAGCTTTACAGACGGAACATGTATAAAAAAAAGGTAAAGATAAAATTCTTAGGACAAAATTATTTGCAAATGAAATTATAAAGTGGTTATAATTATAAGATTCTTATTACATTAAAGTATTGTTCTTAAATGTTTCTGGTCAATACTCTATTAAAACTAGATATTAATTTGAATTGTTGAGACTAATACATATTGTATTTTTTCATTTATAGATGGAAATAGTTGTTCTCATAAACTGGGGTATAAGAAATATCTAAAACTATTATGTAAGTGATTGTTAGGTGACATATATATTAAACTAACGTGCATGAGAATTCCATATAGAGAGATTATTTGTGTTCATGAAAAGGCTCATGTAATAATTATATAAGTGATTCTTAAACTTGAAATCAATAAGTTATGATATATAAGGAATGTTATGGTTTGATCTTAACTACATGTTGTTTTAATCAATGATAACAAACAAGAAGATATTAGATATAACATGAACTATATAAAAATATTTGAGATTAAAAGAGGATTTATCACCCAAAATGAATTAGAAAAAATATTCTACGTGTTCTCAAATAATATTAATTATGAAATCATTGTGTAAAGTAGAATGAGATTTGAAAAAAGTTTTAAATCTTATTTAAAAATTCATTGACTAGAAGTGTTGAGAACAAACATGATTTGATAGAGCAGACACACTTCATGCTATAATGTTAAAATCATAACATTCTTGATGAGAGGATAATAATTACACCAAAAAACTGCTTATTGAAAGGTTAAGTCAAACCACATTTGACTTTTCTAACATTTAAGGGATCATGACACGTTGCTAGATGGTGCATTTAATTTTCAAATATCAATCAATTAATTATTAAATTGATAATAGATTAAATTATTTAATTTATTTAATCCTATTTTGATTAGGATTATAATTTATATTCGGGTTAACATATTAGGAACCTAATAGGTCACCCATAATAAGAACCATTGATTAAAAAAAAAATTAAACCATGATGATTAATTAAGTGGGTCTTGATCAAATAAATTTATAAAATTATATTGAAATAATATATGTGATATTATTCAAGGAGTAATTTGATATTTTATTATTTATAGGGTTATTAGAATTTCTCTATAAATAGAATCATATGCCTTATATTTTTTAGTAGAGAGAAAAACTAGGTAAGTTATAAGACATTCGTACATAAAAATACCAAAAATAAATATACAGAGTTAGTACTTAAAGGTATATCGATCAATCTCTTTTAAAATAGGTCTTAAGAGATTTTTTATTGGTGGTTCGTGTGGATTATAGTTAAAGATCAAACACTTAGATGACTTGTGGTTTGCGACAAAACAACCTTAAAGAAAATGATCAAACCTTAGAAAGAAGATTTGATCTTCAGATAATCTTCGTATAAATCATAAACGACTCTAGATTGTCTAAAAAGGTTCTAAAAACATAAAAAAAAATTAAATTATTGTTTTTATTGCATTTATATGCTTTCATGAAACCCAATAGACCACCCACCTAAACATCATGTTTTACAAGTTGATTGTATGGTTATCCATAATGAAGATAATTGTTCTCCTTGATTAACCCTAAAAGTAGACTACATGGTATACTTGCATGCTTACTCCTCACGTCATGCAAATTTATATGATTTGTGAGTTTATTAAAGATTCATGAATTATCAAGCATAACTCTAAACTAATCAATTCACTCACAAACATATAGAGATAGAAGAGGCTCACGTTCTTTCATCTGAATCTCTCACAATCTCTTACATCTTTCGTGCAAACACACACACACACCTTCAAAGGTTTTCCTCCGTCTATACTAGTACTAACTTAAACATCAAAGGATCCTCTAAGTGTATCAGGAGACTTGTTTTGAAGGTGCTTATGAAGCCCAATTTCAATGATTATCTTCAAAAATCAATTTTCAAAATTCATCAACTAACGATGTAAAGTTATAGAATTCTTTCAAGTTTGCTCTAGAATATATCAAATTTGAGTCAAATAGTATTGAAAAAATGATGGATTTATTAGGACTAATTTTCCTATTGGGATTACTTATCTTCTATCGTTCCTTTAGGGTTTAAAGCGACTAAGGTAATTGGTTTAAAAAAGCTTCAAAACTCCTGCATCATTCTACAGTACTCTTTTAATTTTACCCTTCCAAGACACTAGCAAAAGAAGTGCTTAATAAAAGTGAGTGGTGTGAAGCAAAATAGATTGGAAAATTGCAAGTGTAGATTGTAGAGGTTCTAGAAATCAAAAACAAAAGGGAATTTTTAAAATTAAAATTTCTCAATATGAAGAAAATACATGTGCCTGTTCTTTACATATTTTATTTAAAGATAATCTCCATGCCCATCATTATTTCAATATTATTTTTATTCACCATTTATTGTTAGAAAGAGTAATATTAAAATCATTTTTAAAATCCCATTGAATAATTTAATCTTTTTTTAGCTGAATTTTATTTGTCAAACGATCAAAAATCCAAGTAGTACCACTTTCACTTATTTCTCGTGCGATGAGGTGAGCAGTCCAATTCACACTTTAACTCAGAGCACAGAATTTCCTTGCAATTACCAAAGAAAGATGCCTTTTTTTTCACTTAAATTTAAGTTGCTTCTATTAAAATTTTGTTTCCAAGTGGAACAACGATTTCGAGCTTTCATGGGTTGTTTGTTTCACAAAGTTTCTATTTTTATTTTTAAGTGTTTTTTTTAATATTTTTTTAGTGTTTTATAATAATTTTGATGTGCTGAAATTAAAAATTAAGAAATTAAAAACATTTATTTCAGTAAATTTTAAAACAAAAAACTATTTTAAAATATATTTTACACCTCAGCAACAAATACTCCACAAATCAAATTCTCAGAACTAGAGGGTTAAAAGTCTTCCCCTATGTCTTTCTTTGTCGAGAAGCTATTCTTCTCATTCTAAAATGACAACTTCAATTATAAATAAATTTCTCAAAATGGAATCATATAACTTTGTCAGTCAATAATTTTATGTGTGCTTTAAATTGGTAGTCTGTCTATTCCTTCTGCACACGTATCTCTCTTTTAGAATTATTTTTCCTGGAATTTTATGCATTATTCATGAAAAATGAACATAAGATTCTGATTTATATAAAATTAAAAAAAAATCATGAACTAAATATTGAAGGTTAAAACTTAAAAAAAAATTAATAAAAAAACAAAAGAAAATTTGATTCATCCTTGGCTAACTCTCTAAACTCGTGACTCAGGTCATAAGACCAGATTAATTTTGTAGAATAAAAGGTGAAAAAAATTACAAATTTAATTCTCAAACCAATCCAATACTAAAAGGAGAAATTGAAAAAAAATCTAATTATAAAAATTATAAAAAACTTAATCAACCTAAATTAATTTATCAAACCCGCAACTCAAGTTATAAGATAGGAATAACTAAAGAAAAGAAAGAAAAAAAATATATTAAGCTCAATCCTTAATTAATATAATGTTAAAAAATAAAATTGAAAAAAAAAAGATTCCAAACAAAAAAAATTAAAAAAAGAGGTTCATAATTGACAAAAAAATACAATAAAAAGACTATTGCTATTTTGAAGAGAATGGACACATAAATAGAGAAAAAAAAATATTCTGGCTATCTTCATCTGTTTACACATGTTATACCATCGAGACGGCTCTATGGAGACGCTTCTAAAACCACCAAAGATGCAACATTGGAAGAAGCTACACATGCTGATAGAAAGCAAGCAGTTCTTGCATGTGAGATCTGCATTTCTAAACAATAAAAAAAACATTATTAAATTTAAATCTAATTAAACTTGGTTTGAAAGGATCAAATTTTGGAAATAAAAAATTCAGTAACTTAAAAAATAAGGGGCTGATCATTCTTCTACTAGTGCAATTTAGTCCCTGAATCTTTAAATAAAAAAATTAATAATCAAAACGGAAAATTTATCAAAGCAAAAGAAGAAAAAAATAGAAGTAAAACACGAATCCAGCGAGAGCACAGTATTTTTGCCATGTGATCTAAGTTTTGTTAATTAATTAATAATTAATAGGCATTATGAGATTCCTATGTCAGCATGTGGGCCCATTAGAGTTCAGACAAAAACTAGGCCGTAGCATGACGATGATGTTCAGGCGCGCAAACACCGTATAGTCAAAATCAGAGGCAATCAAAATCAAGGCTGTAAGTAATTGTGTCAACGATCATCAGTCTGTCTTTGTCAAGACAGTAGAGTAGACTACACATCGTCTATTCAGTAATTGTAGTCGAGGTTGACGTGTCCTCGTAAGGTAATGTCGTGTTGTTACGTAAGGGATTACCCCAATTCTTGGTAAATCTTGATTTGCCTTGTGAGTTTAATTTTATCTTCATTGATTTCTCAGTTTAACCTCAAAACTTAAAAGCTTGCTTTGTATTAATAAAAATAGTAAATCTTTTTTGTTATTTAAAATTTTCATTCCGTCAAAAACACAAAATATACGTAAATTTCTATTTTCTTTTAAAAGTTTATAAATCATATCAATATCATCTTAAAATAATAATTATATTGTTAAATGATGATGATGATGATAAAAAAAAAATATTATTTTTTTGTTCATTTCTTTAGGTCATAAGATATGGTTAAATTTTAAACTGTTATAACACAATTTAACCCTTTTTTTAGTCCTTAACGGTTATATGTTTTGATCACTAAATATTTTTCTTACAGTCTTATCCTCATATATTACATTCACATGGTTTTAAGTATAATAACTTATTTTGATTCACAAGCTAATTTTATAGATTAATCAACATTAACACAATGAGGATCAAATTTCACACATAAAAAACATTTTTCCTTTATCCTTTTTACTGTTCATGAGACATAAAGTTACATTTTAGTCCTTTAAGTGTTTTGATTACTGAATAGGTTCTGCTTTTTAAAATCATTTGTTTCAAAGTTTATATATATATATAAAAACTTTATGTGAGTTGAAAGGTTTTTTTTTATTCACTTTTCTCTCATACAAGAAATTTTTATTCTGCTAACGAAGTCACTCTTATAGTGACAATATTTATTTTTTTAAAAATGAATTTTATCTTTGTTTATTAAATTTTTCTCTTATTATTATCATCATTAATGTGTGCCAATTGTTTTTTTTTTTAATCATGTGTTAGGAGATGACTCCATCATTGTGAGTGAAGTTAGGCTATGACCACTTGACCTGAAAAGATCTATTAAGTGTGAGAGGTGATATTTAGGCCCATTTCAAGCATAGCATGAGAAAAGCTATAAGCCTAATTTGACATTCACCATTATTTTAAGTCTAACGTTTGTAACATTTGTATCTTGAAAGGGAGTATTAGGCCTTGTTATTTGGCTAAAGTTTCAAATCACTGTCTAAGGTTTAATAATATTTTTTTTATGAGAATACATATATCAGTTTAGCCCGACTTTAGCACGAGTATAAATGGTATTTTTATCATCAAACAAGCACAATGCCTTATAGGTTGCTTGAAACCAAATCATATGTTGAATTAAATTAAATTCATAAGTAAATTTGAATTCAATTGATAGCATATTATAATTTTTATGTTTGGAATAAAATACTAAACTATAGAATAAAATTCAATTATATTATTTAGAATACATATGGAAATAAATTAAATTAACAATATTGACTATTTTGCCTTTAATTTCAAAAATTGTTTTTGTTACATAAATTATTTCTTTTTGTTAAGATAAGCAGAAACTGTAGCTCGAATTAATATCTTCATCATCATATGCAACCTTTTATGGAGTACTCACTTTAAGCCCTCAACTCCTCTCCCTATAACACCCTTTTGAAAACTTATCTCAAAGGAGTCTTTTTGAATATGTAAGGATCTTGTTGGAGTATAAAAATCTTGCCTTTGAAGGGTTATCTGGGAGATGATTTCAATTCTTGGTCTAGGTAAAATTCAAGGAAGAGGCTTTATGCCACATTCTAGCTATACCAAGCTAGCCATTAGAAATCAAATTGAGTCTCTTTTTGGTTTCAGAGAAAGAGAGATAAATAGAAAATAAGTGAAGCAAGAAACAAATTAAATATAATAAATAATACTCAATTTAAAATTGATGAGATAAAGTTATTTTATAAAGTTATTTTGTAGGGTTTTTTAGGAGGAAAGAAAGAAGTGAGTATTTTTGGAATATTATTTTAAATTTTAATTTTAGAAGGAATTATTATAGCAAATCCGAGGTTTCTTCTCTGATTTTCTTTTACACTTTGTTTATGAACTGAATTCCATTTGGAATTCAAAGCAATATTCTTAAAATAATTTCAAACATAAAAATTGATTTAACCCTATGACTTGAATTCAATTCATAGGGTTCCAAATAGTCTATCAGGCAAGATATTTTAGGGTGATGTATATTTTTCTTTTAGCATAATAATCATTTACGTAGAACTTTGAAGATCAATTGGAGTTTCTAGTTAAAATAAAACTAGGTGGTAAGTTCTTATTTTTCATTTTTACCCTTTATTTCTCCTTGATATCGTATGCGATCTACTTTTTATATCTTATTTATATTTAAATGAAGGGTAATAACATAAAGTAATTTGAAAAAAAAAAAGAAATGACACTTTGCACTTTTTTAATTTATATGAAATGTCAAGTACAACTAAAACGTTGGGGAAAATAGAGCAATAAATTATAAAAAAAATTAAATTATAGAAAGATCATAACAAAAATATTTAAACTACAAAGTTTATGATCCGCGTTAGGCTCTTCCACTTGAAAACAAACTATTCTTAAACTTACTATAAAAATTTTAAGTTTTTCATGCCACTAATAAGTACTTCGAATCTACTTTAATCTCTTTCCAAAACCACAACTTAATCAAATTGGTTATACCAACAAAATATACTTATTAACATCAAATTTTGAAACATCAACACCTTATACGTTTGTGAAACTCCTATTAAACTGCTCAAAATGAAAATTGTGTTTTTGTTCTACATATATTGAAAGTACTTTATGGCCTAGTACATTACCCAAAATGGTCTACATCCCTTGATTTATATCATTAGAATGGTTTCTATCACTTTATCCATAAGCTAAGCCAAATTTGCTTTAATATCACTTGATGCAGTAAATAGACTAAGTTTGTTATACATCAAAACCTCAAAAATAAATATAACAAACTTTTATAAAAAAAAATAAGTCAATTACCTTAATTTTTATTAATCAATTGTCTTATTGTAAAAAAAACTAACCTTTTAAATAGAAAACCAAAGAACATTAATGATTAATGGGTATATTTTATGTCAAAATTAAAGTGAGGTTCACTCTTTTTTTTTAAGGTTGAAACTATGTTAGAAGTCTTTCTTTCATAAAAGTTCATTAACATGAAATATTAATATGATTAAAACAAATTATTAGAGAAATAAAAATGGATTTAAAAAAAAACACTTGGTTGGCATGTTTCTATGTAACTTAATACCTTTTATCCCATATAAAAATAAAATGAGATTTTCTTGTAGTTTATACAATAAAAAATTAAAGAGTCATAAATAAACTTTAACAAAATAGTCTGAGTTCAACTATCATATGTGTACTCAGCTTGGGCTCGGGCACATAAAAAAATAGCGAGAATTAATTATTTACCATTTTGGTTTCAAAATGAGTATAAATAGGGGTTGACTGTGAGATACTTTGAAGACCTTTACAGTAGCTCTCTAGCCTTCTCTCTTTTCTTCGTTTTCTTTTATCTACTACCCTTTTCTATCTCTAATATAATGCTTAGGTTCTAGTTTTTTTAGATAGTTTTTAGTATTAAATTCCTTTGGTTCGTTGTTGTTTAGTAATATATCTAAACAAGAAGAAGTTATTAGAATCTTAGGAGACTCATTGCATAAAAGTCTTGTTTGCACCATATAAAGAGTAATAAAACCTTAATGACAAAGGATTGATCCTTGACAACAACAAGTAAGTATCATATATCTACACTTATTTTAAATTAACCTAAAATAGTCTTTATATGTGATAATATGCATGCTAAGATCTATCATTATTTAAGTTAAATTTTATATACTCTTTGATATGTTTTGGATAGATGCTAGGTTTCTATTTTGATCCTTATTGCAACTTTCTTAGATTATATAAATTACGTGCTATATAAATTACTATTTTCTTCTCTAATCTAATACTTAGGTTCGGATTCTTAAAAAGAGTTTTTGAGTTTTAAATTACTTTAGTTTGTTGACATTGTTTACACATAAACAATGAGAAGTTGTTGGAATTCTTGGAGACGGTTGTATAAGTGTCATGTTTGCACCGTTTCCACCAAGTAAGTTTACACATAAACAATGAGAAGTTGTTGGAATTCTTGGAGACGATTGTATAAGTGTCATGTTTGCACCGTTTACACCAAGTGATGCACAATAAAACCTTAAAGTCAGAGAATTAATTATTAGCAATAATAAATTATTTTTTATTTTTATTTTTTCTTAATATCTTCAACAAGTAATAAGTATCTTACATCTACACTTGTATTAAATTAATCTAAAATAGTCTTTATATATGACGGCATGCGATATATGATTTATTATTATTTAAATTAAATTTTATATACTCTTTGATATACTTATAGTGTATGTTATATTGCATGTTAGGCTTTTGTTAATTTTGATCCTTATTACATGTTTGTTTCCTTGATTATATAAATTGCATGCTATATAAACTAAATAATTGTGATCTTTAGTCGATCACATTTAATAATTAGGTTGTTGTAATCTCTTTGCTATATTAATTTAAAAATAACAAGGCAATGGGCACGATTATATTTTCAAGCTTATGTGAGCTATACTACTGCAGCTGTTGGTGCCACTTAAAAGACTGCAGCTGTTGGTGCCCTTTGGGATAATTTGGTAGTTTCCAAAGGATCCATCAATCATTGTCCAATTGTTTAGGAAAATTTGGTATTTTAATCTTGAATTAGCATAGTATAAAGACTGCATCATATTTGAAAGTTAATTTTTTTTTTAAAGGTTTAACGGTATTAATTTGATCTTTTATATTTTTGGAATAGTGTAAAGACTTTTATACCCTTAAAAGAAAAAAAACAAGTAAGGGTATTTCTGTGTTTTCATGTTAGTTCTTTTCAGAATTAAGGTTGTCCGAGATCAATGCGGTCTTTTAATATATTTATGAATATTATAAATATATCCATATCCTTTGAAGCAAAAAATTTAAATCTTACAATCGGTGGTCGAATTAGTGGTTGGGTTCCGGTAGATCTTTTTCTTCTACGCCCTCTTTTTTTTTTTCTCTTTTTCTTGTTCAAGAATATACGTGGAATCCTTATTTTTTTAATTATTATTTAGATTGTTTTTATTCTTTTTTTATTAATTTGTTTTTCATTGATTTATTGATTTATAATTTTCTTCTCCTAGCATTTTATTGATTTATAATTTTTCTTTGTTGTTGTTAAGGTTTATTTTCTATAGTGTTGATCCCAGGCTGACAATTTAGATCATGGATTTTTAAGGTTAACATGGATTGATTTTGATTTTTTTAGGTCCTTTATTTAAATCGTATTTTTTTCAACTTCAGCATTGAATATTTGAATTATTAGAAATTGATTTTCATGATTTTTTTTTTAATTTCCTTTCTATATGATTGACAGGTTAACCTGAGTTGACATAAATTTATTTTTTCATTGCTTTTTTATTTTTATTTTTTTTCAATTTCATCGTTGAGTATTATATTGTTTTATAATTAAGTTTCATGATTTTATTTAGTTTACTTTTGATAAAGTTACCCCAGTATCATGACTAGGTTAAAGATTTGACATGCTAACCTAGATGAACTTTGTATTTTTTACTTTTTTCCGTTGTCAATTTTTTTATCAGTTTATTTATTTTCATTATATTTTTTATTTATATTATTTAAATTAACTTAATTTATTAAACCTATTTGAGTTCTGACAAATTTCAGAATATTTTTTAGTATTTTTTAACACTTGTATTGCCTTAACTTATATATATATATATATATATTAAAAAAAGGCCAGTCCAGCGCGGAGCAACCTGCTTGTCGACTAAAAAAATCCAATAAATCTTTTTATCGTCATACTCTGTCTCTCTCCCTATTTACCCTCGGGGAGATAGAATTTATTTCGTATATATACTGTCTTCTCCCTAATTTTGACGTTCATAGTGACAGTGAAGCATCCTCATCATAACTTTTTATTTACTACTATTACTTCCAGGTTCCCCTGGATATCTACCATCCATATGATGCAGGAAATCGTGCATTCTTCGGATCTATAGTCTAGAAGAATAAAATAGTCTGTCTGTCTGTCTCTCTCTTATTTTATTTTTACTCATTTATTTTATGAATTAGAAGCCAATTCTAAGTAAACATATTTATCCAGCTTTTGATGAATTTAGTTCTCAGTTTGATCGACGAGGAGCTTTTCTTTTTTTCAGAATCCACATTATCCATCCTTCAGATCATTGAAATATATTTGATAGTCATCTATGGAAGTGGACTTCATTGTCTGGTTGTACTTCCCTGCTTTTCACCTAGCAGCATGGTGCTTTATTTCAAATTAAAAGGTTATCACAGACATCTATGCTAAACTGTACAACAATGTTCAAACAATAATATCAGCACTTTTAGAGCGTGTTTGGCAGTGTAGTTGCGAATGCTTTTTAAATAACTTTTCGTGCTAAAATATATGCAAATGATGTTTTTTTATTTTTTTAAAATTATTTTTGACATCAGCACATCAAAACGATCCAAAACATACAAACCATATTAAATTTTAGCAAAAAAAAAATTTTTTGGGAACGCCGCCACAGCCGCGTTCCCAAATGTGCTCTTATTACTCAAAGAATCAAAATGATTCACGAACGGCAATGAAGAATTACTTTCTCCATAACTAGGTAAATAATGCGGTGAGATTGTCTTAAATTATATGCAGAAATGAGAAAATAAATATTCATGAACATAGTCTATAAATAAAATTCTAAAGCTATTATATTTTAGGGTTAAAGTTTATTTATGAGTGCTCCCGTTTTCTATAATTTGAAAGCTAGAGAAAAAAGAGAAAATATAAGTTTTGAGTTTCTTTGAAATTTTGAATTAGAATAATTTTGTATGATACTATATACTTTTTTATTTTCCCATAATAAATTTCTCTTATTATTTTTTCCGTAGAGCATGTCTAAGTTACCGAACCAAGTAAATTACTTGTATGCTCTTGTGTGAATGGTTGTGCTTGCTATTTTATATTTATCAACTTGTCAAATGATTTGATATTCTAGAGTTGTTTTCATAATAAACTTGCATTAAAGCTTCCTTGGTAATTAGTTGGCTATTGTGATGGCATAAAAAGTAATGTTGGTGGTGAAGTTTGATGAAGAGAAATTTAATGGTAGGGTAGAAATGATTTCAATCTATGGCGTATTAAGATGTGCGGCTTATTTATTTAAAATATTGAAAGGGGTAGACAGTTTATCTAAGGAGATGGATGATGAGGAGAAAAAAATCTTATAAAATTGATACCTATTACTATTTAGCTTTGTTTGTCTCATGAGCTTTGAAGAGAGGTTGTTGAGGATACTATAGCTGCTAGATTATGAACAAAGTTGAAAACTCTTTACATGACCAAATCCCTAAATAATCAATTATATTTAAAGTATCAGTTGTATACTCTTCGGATGAAAGAATGTGCGCCTATTAAAGACCGACTTGATGAATTCAATAGAGTAATTTTAGATTTACAAAATATTGAACTTAAAGTTGAAGATAAAACCAGACTTTGAATTTATTATGTTTGTTACCTTCATCTTATAAATGTTTTATTGATAATTTGTTATATGGACAAGATAGTCTTAGTTCAAAAGATGTAAAAGCTTTCTTAAAGTCTAGGAAGTTGAAAAAACAAGTGTTAAAAAGTTATAATGATGATCATGCAAAAGGTTTGATTTTGAGTGGTAGAACTAATAATAAAGGTTTGGGTACTATAGGCAGGTCTATATCAAATTCAATATCTAGAAAAATTAAGTGTTTGGGATGTCATAAAGTATGACACTTTTGAAAAAATTGTTCTGAGTAGAAAGATAAGGGAAAGAAGGAAGAGAGCTCTGATATTACAAATGTTTTTAGTGAAAGGAGAATTTCTAATGATGCTAAAAGTGTTCTAGTTATATTTGCTGGTAGCTCGAGTAATGGATGGATTCTTGATTTGGCTTATACATTTCATATTTATCCTAATAAAAGCTACTACATATAAAGTTGTCAATAATACTATTTTATTGGGAGACAACAAATGACTTTATGTTATTGGTGTGACTACAATTTAAATTAGAATGTATGATGATATTGTTAGGACATTAAATGTTCGACATGTTTTAAAATTAAAAAAAATTGGGTTTTGTTTTTTAGTCTTCTCGATTTTCAAATTTATAGTTATTATAATAAATATGAAATTATGAGGATTTATAAAGGTACTCTTGTTCTTATGAAAATAAAGTTAGTTAATAGTTTCTATCATCTTTAAAGTTTGACAATTATTGATTCAACTAATGTATCATTTGTGGTTGATTTGAATAACATTTTTACTCAATTATAGAAAACAAACAGGTAATTTGGATTTCTATGATTATTGTGTATGTAGTAAAAATACTTTTCAAAATGGATTTATTGCCTGAAAATGATGAACAACTGTTTTGTTGTCTAAAAAGCATTAAATTAGTGTTTTTTTTAGTGTTTTGATAATTTTCATATATATATATATATATATATATATATATATATATATATTATTTTAATATATTTTCAATTTAAAAGCATTATACACTACAATACTAAACCCCAAGTATTAGCTTTTCAGTGTGATGGTACGGTATAATACATTGGCTAAACTGTGACTCCAAGTTTCTAACACATGAGCGACCAAGGTTATTTAAATATGTATAAATGTAGGAACATAATATTTCTTGTTGGATATAGAAAGATCAATTTATATATACAACCATATATTAAAAAAAAAAAAAACGATGTGTACTCTATATAGATGCATCAAGTGCTCCGATGGTTGCATTTCCACACGTTAGTACATTAGAATTCATTTGCGTGGTACCAAAATAATACCAAACCATATAGTACTTGAAAAGTGATAGTCCTTTTCACCATGTCTCCATCATCCAACAATAAAGCTTTCTTTTGAAGAGACGATGATCACAAAATGATAGTGAAAGTAAAGCTTTGAAAACCCATTTCTTTCCCTTCATCCTCCCCCCCGATCGAATGATTAGGTCCTCTGCCTGGGTCTGAGCTCTTGCTTGTCTCCATGGAAAAGAATAGAATATTTCTTTCCCCAAAATAATTGCCTCCTGGACAACAAAGGGCATGGAAACTTCGTTCTGCCTTGTCTTGCATTGAATGCTGGAGGGCTCTTGGCTCTCTGACTCCTTCAAGGGTGTTGATATACATGCATGTAAATTTCAATTGTCAAGCTTGATCGTATGGAGAATTTATGCACCAAGAGGTTAGGTATGGCATTAAGGTTATTTTAGTGGGATAAATATAATCACATAATTGCCTTTGTTAACTTAAATTCTGGGTCATTAACTGCTGTCAACTCCTCTGTTAAGATGTATGAATTTCATGATTCCTTTGGTCCCGCATTGAGACCCTCCATGCACCCAAGCCACTAGCTTTTCAAGTCAAAAGTTGCAATTAGAGTGCCTTGAGAAGAAAATCCTTCCATGTCTAATCAAAATTCTAAGAGATAACCCTGATTAAAGTTTCATGTCCCCAGTTGATAGCAACTTTCTGATTTGACAACAATTAACCCTTTATCGAGCCCTACATTATTACATTATTACCTGCGCTGAGTTAAGGTTGAATCAAATTATTTTTTAATATATAAAAATATTTAGATATTATTAATATATTTTTAATAAAAAAAATAAAATTTTATAGGAATTGATTTGATATGATATATCTGACTTTGCAATTTCAAAGACAATCTAGATAAACAATAAAAATATAGTTTGACTAAAAAATAAAGATGAAATCTTTTTTTAAAATATTGACATTACAATGTATTATATGATTCGGATCAACTTGAGTTAACCTGTCAAATCCACTACACAGGTCATGAGACCTTGATAACCCTATAGAAAGTAAATAAAAAATTTATTAAACTTAATTCTCAATTAATCCAATGTTTAAAGATGAAATTAAAAATAAAATTTAACTAAGAAAAATGAGCCGAGTTAATCCGGGTTAACCTATCAAACCTGTGTTATGAGACTAGGAGTCTAGGATAACTCTATAAAAAGTAAATAAAAAAAATTACGATACTCAATTTTCAATCAACTTAATATTAAAAGATGAAATTTAAAGAAAAAATCAATTAAAAAAACATAAAAAACCTACCCAAGTCAGCTAACTAAATACATGACTTGTGTCATGACACGGGATAACCTCTTAGAACGCAAATCGAAATAAATTATGAAACTCAACTCCCAATCAATCCAATGTAAAGTTTAATTCTCAATCAACCTAATATCGAATGATGGAATTGAAAAAAAATATATTCAATTAAAAAAAGAACAAAAAAACTGAGTCAACCTAGTTAACCCGTAAAACTCGTGACTTGGTTCATGAGACTGTGATAACCTCATAGAAAGAAAATAAAAATAATAATTATAAAATTTAATTCTCAATTAACTCAATGTTGAAGAATGAAGTCAATAAAAAAATTAATTAAAAAATAACAAAAAAATAAATCGAGTCAACACAACTAACTTATAATTTAGATCATGAAATCAAATCAAGTAACTTCATGTAAAGAAAATTAAAACAAATTATGAGGTTCAATATTCAGAAAAACTAATGTTAAAAAATAAAATTCAAAAAAAATAATAAAAAATGAGAATTAAAATGAAAAAAATCTTGAAATTTCACGAGTCAATATTACAGTGAAATACTGTAGCTTTTTAGTACGTGTGTTATCAACCTTTGATCCACAGCTACTTAATAATCCAAAAAATAAATTACCTTGAAGTTGTTGCTAATGATTTTATAGTTTGCATATAATTTTGTAAATCGAAGTACATGAGACTTTTAATAAAGCTATAACAAGATTTTTGTTGGCATATGAACATATAGTGGAATATTCAAAGTTATAATTATAACATATTCTAGCATACACACACACAAAAACAATTTAATTTTTAAATTATATATTTTCTTTGAAAGTCTTAAAAAAAAAAAAAGACTCAAAATATCTCTACAAAATGCAAGAATCTAAACTATTGAATTGAGTAAAAACTAAGCCGGATCAAAGATAAAGAAAGCAAAAATAATAATAATTAAGGAGAAGAAGGCAAAGAGCTACCACAAGTTATAAAACATCTCTCATTAAACCCATTTTTATACTAATTTTTTAAATCAAAACTTATACAAAATTAATTTAGCCAATTATCATAATTAATTTTTGTAGTTTTGTCTTTATTACCTGTCATAAAAAATTTTAAAAAAAACTTGATAGTTTTCTTAAAAGTCAGATGATTTTGCTCAAAAAAAAAAATTAAGGAGATAGAAGTTTATTTTCATATTATTTATTCATGGGTTTGCTAAAAAAAATAAGCTAGCAAAAAATAATTCTACAACAAACTCAAATCCAAGCTTAGCCCAAGCCCAAGTCAAGTAAGCATGTTAGACTTAAGCTCAAAACCTACTTTACCTAGAATCTCTCATCTTTAAAGCTTTAATATTCTACATAATATATTTTTAAATTTTTAACTTCTCATTATATAAGTTATAAGAAAATATTGTATTTTTTTAATCCAAGATAGAGAGCTTTAATTTGTTTTAACTTTGATAATTTTTATATTAGAAAACTTTTATTAGACAATAATTCTCAATAAAATCCTCAATAAAATCTTAATTAAATCAATTTTAAAATTTACCTCCATTAATATATTCGTAAGGCAAATTTTCAATAGCTATCATGTATAGAATAATAATAATAATAATAAAATATCTATATAATAGATGGTCCGGTGATAAGAATTTGAGATTAAGAAGTATACTTCTTATATGGTCTCAAGTTTAAGTCATGTGGTTGCTAATATAATAGTAATTGGAGACTTATATGATCGTTAACTTCAAGGCTCGTGGAATTAGTTAAGATACATACAAGCTGATCCGAACAACTATATTCATAAAAAAAAAAAAAAATCTCACGTTTTGAATGTAAGACGTGACTAAAATGGCTGACCAACATATTCCTTTCATGACTAGCCTCGACCCAGTGCCTTCTATAATTGATGTTTACACAGGCCGACATAGCTTTCCTCATAATTTCTCAAGAGGTGATGATTTTGCATT
>Ga0325403_1001457_pt1 | contig 19731 bp, 14 predicted proteins | sample PopdelMetagenome_19_FD_205665 | JGI IMG/M metagenome (GOLD analysis project Ga0325403, IMG submission 205665) | Populus deltoides microbial communities from Bellville, Georgia, United States - Xylem-PdKOR-R4 | ecosystem: Host-associated > Plants > Phyllosphere > Stem > Wood/Secondary xylem... | reverse complement strand
TTTATTTATAGTAATGCATTTAATGCTATAAACTCTGGCCATGGAAGTTCTGTAATAGTAGAGTGTGTTATTGACCCAGTTGAGATCACAACAACCATGCCGGCGGTGGTGGACCTCGTGGTGACAAGAAGGAAAACTACGACTATGATGGCAGTGGCCACTAGGGAAGCGGTTGCCATGGCAACCCAAAAGTTAAGAAGGTGTTACATAGTAAACAATTTAGTTCCTATTTAATCCCTCTACCAAATAATGCTAAGTGATTCTTCAGCTTAGAAGACAATTTAGGTAAAGAAAAAACTAGATGAATCTTTTCTATCAGTATGATCTTCATAACTCATTTACCTGTATGTCCTGTAGTTTTTCTGACACTTCAGTACAGTACTGCTTTAATACATGGATCAAAAGTCAGATCATATGCTTTGATATTTTCAACATGCAGCCACTGTTAGATTTGATTTCCAGGCACTGCGCACTTGAAAACTAGATATCTTTGACCATTGATCTTAAGCTCTCTCTGCTACTCTAGAAAAACAGGAAGAATAAGTCTTTGCAGGGCCGAATCAATGTCTAAAATATTTCAAAATGAAACTCGTCCTGGGTCTGCAGGTTATTATATCAACCCGCTAGGCTAGATTTAATAACAAAACATAAACATGTGCCTTTTTGCTTTCTCATATTTTCATAAATCAATTATATTTTACTTTACATATCAAGTTTTCTTGTGCATTCACAATGCTTGTTGATGCCTTCCTAGTTCCTACTCCAAGAGGAATTACTATGTTGGAATACCATATATATTTACATATTTATAATGTACATCGATCTTTTGATTATGAAACTTCAAAATTGTACTATTGAAGTCCTCGAGTGAGAAAAATCTACATCTGCAAAACTTTCTCCTGAGCAGATTGTTGAAGAAGAAAAATTTGTCTGTAATGTACTAACTGTGAATTCTGTTGTGTTGTGTAAGATAAACTTCATGATCTTTCTCTTGGGATATTTGGAAGTTGATCTCCAGCATCTTGAATCTTTCTCGATTCTTAGAAAGTTGTGATGGATCAGAAAACAGCTAACAAAAACTAGATAAAAATTGCATGAGCGCCTAATTCCAAACTGAGGGGTTTCTAAACAGTGTTGCCATTGCATTCAACAGAAACCTGACAAGCTTTTCTCTTGCAACCTCCTTCTCCTTCTTAAGTTCGATATGACGAACCTGGAAATATCAGTCCATGAATTAACAGTTCATCTTCACTGCATCAAGATTACTTAAACAGCTCAAAACTGGAAAAGGAAAGGAGAAAAAACGCTTGAGGGTTCCCCCAAAGACTTTGGTCAAAGTTGACAGCTTATGCTAGCCAAGGTAGGTGAGGTATGCGTAACTTACAGTGTCCAAGTAATTTATATGGAACGTTGCAGTATTAGAGCATTCCCCCATACAAAATGCAGCAAAGTTCAGAACAGGTTTTGATCATTATTACCTTGACAACATCTGTTCGTGATACCCCTGCATCTGTTATGATGACAAGGCATCTTATATCATGCTCACTTGCATATTCATACTGCTCTGTAAGGCTTGGATCAGGTTGTGGGACAAACTCAGCCTGGTGATCATAGACAAACAAACCAATTAGTACAGTGCAACTAAGACATTTGAAGGCACAGTATTTAATTTTCAACCTTAATATTCTCTTCCCATAATTCAGAAACTAATTCCATGCGCTCAACCAATAAACCTCCTCCTCCTCTTGAACAAACAAGAACAGTGGTGGCAGCTTCATTTCTGCAGTAACAAATGGCAAGACAATATCCACTCTTGCGAATATAGTTAAATATTAAAACAGTGGATTGGAAAGAAAAAGAGGAGCAAATGAAGGAAACTGCACCTAACAGGCTTGAACTCTCCAGGAGAATACTGAATAATTGTCTCTAATGCAAGGCTGGTGCCAACAGCACCAGGAGGACTTGCTCTCTGAATAAAAGAAGACAGAAACATTAACAAAAATGCACACTTCACATAAGAATTATGCTTCAAAACTATAATCTATGCCACACTGGACAATATCAAGTTGTCTTATCAAAAACAGATGGCTGAACTACCCACACATGATAGATATCAGTAAATGCACAGAACTGAATGGACAGATGAGAAAGAGGGGAAGAAATAAGGAGAATGACATACATATTCATTATCCCACATTTGATGCAGCAAATAGTCATACCGACCACCAACAGCAAGCAATGCGCCTTCATTAACTGATCCAGGATTGTTCTCCTTAGTTAAATATATCTGGGCAAGGAAATAACAACTGGTTATCAAAACTATCAGCCAAAAAAAAATATGTGCATATAGTTATCAAGTAGATATAGAGAAATCAAACAAAGAGAGTGAGTCAGGAGCTATGCCCAGGCCTAGAGCAGCTCCGCGTATCCTTTAACAACTCCTCTCCACCAAAATGATTATATGTTTTTTCACAATTAGGCCATTGGAATTAGCTTGCAGAATAGATCGTTCAACTAGCCAAATTGGAATTAAGAGATACCATAGGTTATGTGGAGCATAATTGAACTAAAAAATATGGTACGATCATACTTGGGCCAAAAGGAATCTGCATGTATCTAGGTTGAGCTATATATCATCTGGAATGATGAATGTAACACCCCCACCCCACTAGCAAGAGCACTTATAAGGCCTTGGCTCTGGACGCTCGCTTCCGATGTGGGATCTTACAATAAAAGATTCCACACAATCACTAGGCTAATAGTCACTATCTCAGAGACAGAAACACAAGATAACTATGACCAACAAGCATTAGAAAGCAGTAGTAAATAAGTATTCTGTATGAGCATATAAAATATTATACTAGTATAGACGTATGACTGCAGCTAATTTACCTGAAAAAACAAATCTCTATGATAATTTTCAGTTGGTGGCATCAGAGCATTTATGTACACATGGTTCTCTATCTTCCAAACCCTCAAATGGATAAAGAGGTCTGATAGCTCATCAAGTGCCTTCCGGATACGATTATCTGCAGTTGTATCAGAGCTAAGTAAAAGTTATATTGGATATCAGATGAGCAAAGCAGAAACACGCTTTGTACCAGCTGGCAGAGCTCCCCTTAACCGAGGAAGGGCCTGGTCTGCTGCTCCACAAAACCTCAAACCAACAGTCTGCAACCTATTCACAACAGCTTCTGCTAAATTTAATTCCTGAAAGATTGGGGTTGGGGGGCAGTTATATCGTTTCGAATTGTAATATTGTAGAATATGAACTGCAATATTAAAAAACATGGCTTTGCCACTGAAGATGAATATTCTGCGCGTCATGAGCCTATCAATGTACCAAGCATATTCAAGTGAGCAAACAAAAAGGAAAGGGATGCAAATTGCAATACCACAGCAGGATAGAATGAGAATGAACAGAAGTCAGCAAGAAGATATGAAGCCCAAACGAGGACAGATGAACCTAGCTTATAACACAGTACAAAATAATACGAAGACACTGAAAGCATCAGAAGATGATTAAGCATACAAGGAAACTTTGAAATTATATGTTTACTCGGTCAGCAATGTGACAAGGAGGGACCAATAATTATTTTCCATTCAGATCTAAGTTTCTTAGAGAAAAAGGAAGAAACACTTTTCATGGTGCTACATCATGTAAACCCTGACATTTTCAGTAAGCATAAAAATCAAACAGCTGAATTATATTAATAATCAAAAGTCAGGAGCGCAAAATGGCTGCAAAGACTATTTAAGAGGAATGAAAAACTAGAACTTAAACAAAGTCATGTGCCTTAAATAACTAATTTCAAATGGCCTAGCAAAAAGATACAAATAGGCATAAGAGCTTCTAAAAATGAATGCTACAGTTGCTTGAATAGCGCTGCTGTATTGTCCATGACAGAGTACCCTGGAGTACTAGAGAACTGCTCCAGTTTCTCTGTAGCAAACTTTTAGTTTTTCCTTTCAGCATTAGTTCTCCATGAGCTAGCAGTATCCCCGAGTTTAACTTAGACTTTCCAAAATCTCTTGGGTTCAAAAACAAAGATTTCCATCCTTCCATTCTCTATTTACCTAAATAACTTGATACAAAATGAACATTAATAAACTCAAGATACAACTTCTGGAGGGAGCCCAAACTTTGGTATTCTTCTACCAATAAGCAAGCAGATGCTATTTTCCCTAAAAGCGTTCTTAACCGTGTACAAATCAAAGATAAAAAGAAAAAAAACCAAAATTCCCACAGGACAATCACACGGACCAAAGGAGGATAAAAGTGATACTGGCATTGATAACTGATGGAGGGTAACAAATGTTTTAAGTGATTTGTGACATTTATCAAACCTGCAAAAGCTGACGCCTAATAACTGCCCATTTCAACTTCCGTTCAGAGGATTGGGGGCGCAAAGAACCCATCAGAGAAAGAAGCTTCATTTGAAAAGAAGCATCTGTGAGGTCATATTTGACAAACCCAATAATGCATCTCATATATAAATCAACAGAATACCTCTGCTACTTTCTGTCTATGCTCTGGCTTGATTCCTACCCAAGACCAGATAGCATCCAGTAGGTCCCCATGATTTAGATGAATATCACAAGAATCTGGGAAAAAGAAGCGAGTTACAATGTCCATTGTCACCTGAGAAATAAACAAAAAATTCAACGAATTCAATAATGAAGCATTCTAAAAATTGTAAATACGGTGAAGAGACTAGTTAATGAAAGATATATTGCATGTAACTTTTATCAGTCACTCCATGATATTGATAGTTGTGACTTATTCTTTTTATATAAACCTTTATTTGATGCAACTTCTTGCAACAGTATACCAGGATTGTAAAAATCCTAAAAAACTACTAGTTCTTTATAACAGTATACCTTGACGCAACCAGTTTTCAACAATCATTTTATCCTGAATTAGAAATGGTCCATGGAGGGGTATTATTGAAAAGACATTGCCAAGTCTTATGAAACTATACAGAAACTTGGTGTTTTGTTTAACTCAAAAAGATAGTAACCTCAGAAAAATATTATTTAGAGAGGAAACTAGATTACACTTATCTTCATTAAGTGGGAAATTTACAGGTACTAAAAATACAAAAATGCAGAATAGCAGAATTTGAAACCTTGCATGATTGCATAAAGTATTCTCTCGATCTAAATTACATAGCTTTTATTAGATAGTTTCAGAGCATCTCAGTTTCACTCTCCATAGGTTTCAAAATATGACATAAACCTTTCCCCAAAGGCGGTAGTGCTGTTACTATAAGATCAAAACAAGTCAACTTTTTATCATACACAGAATAACTTTACATTTGGATGAATCCTATTATCCTAGTCACAGTTGTACAGGATGCATAGTTGTCATCAATAATTGATATTAAATATTTTCACATTTTTACATCAGCTCCTTTCAACATGTTTTTGAAAACAGATACCCCCCCATTCTCAGAAGACAAGTGAACAGAATAGAGAAGAATTAAAACGACATATAACTCAACTCAGCTTTAGCTTCATTCAGTTCTACTGTGGACTAACAAGAGATGAGAACTTGCAAAATAAAAGAATGGGTCTTGAAAGATACAAAATTTAACTGTCAACCCACCACCCGACACACATCCAGCCTCTTCAGCCTCTTCAGCTAATCTTTTTAACTAGCTAGCTAAATTTTTTAATTGTCTTTAATCCATCTCCATCCTATATGAACTTCATCAACATTTATTTATTCAGAGAGAATGAAATAGAAAGTAAAAATTCTTCGAAGGTGTCATTTTATTTAATGTATACTTAACCTTGCCTCATCAATCTCCCTTTTTTACTCAAAATCTCTCTATCAATTTCTTCAATTGGAAACCCTATTTCCATAAGTTCAAATAGGCTACAGAAATTTTTCTGGAGTCCCATATCAGGGACCTTGGCAGATGCTTTAGTAAAATCTCATCATTACCTCCATAAAGACAAGTTGAGTAGTTTCACAAATATCTAAAGATTATCCTGGAAAAAACCAAAAGATAAAGAGAACAGTACCTTAATAGCCTCTGCCTCTGTCAGAGCTGATGCACCTCCAATAATGTCAAAATCTCCCTATTACATAAAAAAATGCATAATATTCAGAGTTCTGACAAGCAAGTGGATGCAAAAACATTTGATCATAGATATTGCAGATGACTCGCTGGACAAATATTAAAATCCGTACCTGGAGATAGCGATTTGGTGGTGAATGACCAATTGCTCGTCTAAAAACAGATGATATTTCATAACGTTTGAAAGATGATTTCTGAAGAGATAAAGTACAAGAATGGTTCACTCATTCCACACTAACTTCTTTTAGATGATTAACAATATATTAATTGAACAGTTATGCTGAGGTAACAAAGAGAAGCATGTGTATGGTGATGCTTTGCTGGGATTGGATTTTGCACAGTTCATCTTCAGTGATACATCCTAACTTTTGAGAACTTGTCTGCACACAATGTCAACATCTTCTTGAACAGAACTTCATTCTACATCTACATCTACATCCCAGATTTTGTTTGTAGAAATAACAGTTGGCAATTTTACATTTATTTTAAGCTCATGATAACAAGTTGACAGCGTGCATATTTTTATCCAAGTTTATCCCTAATAGGCCCTATCCTGATCTCGCTCAAAAATGACAAAAAGGTAAGGGATGATGCTAAAATAATTTGAAAGTAACCTTTTCCTGACCATATTAAGATAACTTCTTTCATTCAGTATAAAACCCATGTAAACGTTTAGTTTTCAGAACTACTACTACTACTTTAACAATGCATACATGTAAAAACAAAATAAATCCTTGCTGGTAATTATTTCGTAATCTTTCTTCCCAAACAATTATAAAAAAAATAGCGTGCCCCTCTACTATTCAATTATTCAATTCAGATTTCCTCCCACTGATTGGTAGAAACTTGTAATAATGAGTGAGAACAGTTGACATGTCAAACAAAACCCCTAAGGTTTTTTGACTATCATCCATCAGATGAGTCTCCAGATCTAAGTGCCATGTTTATTTTGTGCAGCAAACTTTTCAGGTCTGTTCATTTCAGATGCTTTGTAAGTCAAATTTCCCAAATTAAGGAAAACTTTCATTCAATAAAGAAAGAAGCCCTTTGCAATATGTTTATTAGGAACCATAAATGAATTGGAATTTTTCAAAACCAATATCATTTCCACTTTGCATATTTTAAATTAAATAAAAAGTACTCCCTGATTTTGACCTAGATTGCTAAACCCTGGTGATGCCAACTCCCTCTAGGTAAGTCATGGTTCAGAACAGTGTGCAGCTAACGAGGAAAGTTGAGAGAACGAAGAAAACAGAAAAAAAACTACAATTGAAAAAGAAAAAGGGGATAGTCTAATCAAACTGAGAAGATAAGCAACTCCCTCCTTAAACTTGTATGCCAATTTACAATTATCATATATATGGCAAGAAATCAATGTCAAACAGTATGGAGTTTGGTACCTGGTTTGCAATAAGCCATCTAACAAAAGGCAGACGCAGCTCATGACAAAGTTCGAGCAAATCTCCCCCATGGGTCAAAAGTTTTACAGTGTTCCTTCTCATGCAAAACCATAAGTTAGAACCAGCTCTAACACTAGACAAAAACGATGACAGAAATATTTGGGTAGAACTAACCTGTTAAATTGTGGGGAATCATCCAATAAGCGCACGGGTATTATTTCCAGATGCTTTGCACAATGTAGTTTGAACACTTCTCTAACGATTTCAATAACACAATCACGGAGCTCAGTGTCTAAATCTTCAAGCTGGATACAGGAAGTATCATCTCTGGCAATCCTCAATCTACCAGCACGTTGATGTTGGTTTTTCATGCGTAACATCTCTTCATCAAAGATAGCATTCACAACTTTATCATACACACTTCTGTCCTCAGAAGTTTGCATTGTTCTTAGCATATCTGAAAACATAAGGCAAAAGGGCAATAAGTTGAACTGATTAATAAAAAGCTACATGATCACTTCAGAAGACATAAAATTCCATATTTTTCCAAAAATAAAAAAATATATATATGTTAAAAAAAGTGGTCCATAAAAATTCATTATAGATTCTAAAGTGCTTGTAATTTCACAGAGATCGCTCCCTAGCAGTAATCATACTACTTATTTGAACTTGTAAGAAAAAAATTCTGGTATTAGCGCACCACTTTTAAGAGTTATACAAGTCTTTTGTGCCCCATTCATTTGATGGAATTGTGACCACAGATTTTAAATTCCTGAGAATTGAGTATCCTCTATCCCGGTACATTCTTCTTTTTCTGATGATACAATTCCATATATCTAAATACATTCTTGAAATTCCTCAGTTTCTGTTATTTTTACAAATTCTAACATTCAATTCTTATGAAAGTCAAAAGGTACAAAAAAAAATTAGAAATAAGCTGAGAAATGCAAGTCCAAATTTTATCATCCTTTATCATGATCTCCAAGTTTCCCTTTCTTCATCTGTTAAGACAATAAATCCTACTTGTCCATCACAATAATATTGTATGTAATTTTCAAAGACACAAATGAGCAAATGAATACATACACACAAGAATACGGAAAAAAAAAATACTCACTATCTAACAACTCGGATTCCATTCTTGGAGGAAAAGCGTGCTTTAGAAGATCTGTGGCAGATGGACGATCTGATGGACTTGGAGACATTAAGCGCCGCAACAAGGATGCTTGCTCTGGAAATTGAGCAACCCATGAGGGAGGAAGCTCTCCCTTTAGTTTCAGATCAGATAGAATAACATGTCTCTCCATGGCTGTCCCAAAAGGGTGCCAAACCTCAAAAAACACAATTCCTAAGCTGTACATGTCAGCCTGAAATGTAGATGGGTTAGCAATCTTGCAAATAATATCTGAACAAAATGTATTACATGACTGCAAAATTGGAGCTTAACTAGCATGATGACTAATGCTGAAGATTAAGTTGAAGAAGCTGCCACCAAAAGTTTACCTTTTCATCAATCTTTGGCCATCCTTGCTCAATTTCAGGAGCAGTATAAAAGTAGGTTCCAACTTGACCAGTACCGTCCATTGAAACTCCAGCTGTATCTGTAGGCAAAGCTGCATCATGATCCAACTGCTCCAATTCCAAGAACTTGGCTGAAACCACAGATCAAACGTCTGTTAGAAAATGAACAGAGATATTCCTTTTTATTTTATAATGGAATTGAGATATTGCTTGATCATGAATAAATGCATGCCCTCATCGGTATAAGGGAATCAAATTCTTAGTTGGATGTGGTGAAAGCTCCAATTATGAGTGCTTACACATGTGCACATCATGGTCAGGTTAAGAACTTCAAAAGGCACCTGTGGTAAAAGCTCCAATTATGAGTGCTTGCACATGCGCACATCATGGTCAGGTTAAGAGCTTCAAAAAGCACCTCCTTTCTTATCATGTCCAACGAGACTTTGGGGGATGATAATAACACTCTAAAAATGTTTAACCAGAATCCCAATATGTCAACTTTGTTTCTTATTTTGTATCAAAATATGGGATAGTGGGAGTGTGGTAAAACTTTTTGGAGTGTTAACATCGTCTCCTTGGACATCTTTTTTTATTTGTTTTACTGTTTTTTCACTGGAGGATTTATTGCCAAACTGAAAAGCCATTACCAATGTAAAAGACAAAAACATTTCCCTCCTAGAATCAAAGTTATAACATGAAATATTAGAATTTTCTGGTGTTAATTGTACATTATAAACACTTGCGATAAAAATTTGGGTCTTGATTGACCAGTTTTGAGTATTTAAACTAAATATGAGTCTGAAGAAATTTTTACTTTATTAAAAAATTGTAATTAGAATTCTCTTCAACTTTCTAGCACCAAGTAGTTCTTGCTAACTTTGTAGCCATTTTATAACATAATCCAAAATTGTCGATTGGTGCAATCCAATTAGCTTCTTTGCAATTCATTTCATCTTTTTGGCACATCATATATTCAAGAGAAATACTCACAATTGCAACCGACATAATTAATTAAATAGACAATAGTACTTGCAGAGAAAGAGAATTGCTCCTGGATCTTACCGAGACCAAAATCTCCAATTTTAATATCATTCCGAGCATCAAAAAATATGTTATTAGGGGTCAAGTCTCGATGAATGATTCCTTGTGCATGTATGTGTGCCAAGCCTTCCACAATTTGCCGACATAAATGCCATGCTTGGTCTTTGTCAAAATGATTATATGATTCAAAAACCTGGCGGAGAGTCCTTCCAAAATCGAAAGCAATGAAAAAAAAGAAAAAAAAGCAGCAAGGTCAATAAAATAAGTGAACAGGAATAAAACATGCAAAAGCTCTTTAGTTTCATAAATTTATAGGATAAGAAGAATAAAGCAATAGTATTCCTGACAATTATGGCAAAAAGCAAAATCATAACTCAAAAGCAGTTGATAACTTGAAGAAAGTGATTTGCTATTCAAACTGCATAAACAAAAACAAGAATAAGAAGTTACAACAAAAGATTAACAACTATAAGCACTTCAAGATGAAAAATAAGTAAATTTATGGAAAGTCTGTATGAATTATAGACTTCCTTTTATATTCATTAAATGGATAAAAGGGATAAAATAATCATATGCTCAAAGACATTTTTGCATTTCATGCAATTTTTTCACTGCAAATTCATGAAAGTTTATTTTGTTCTTCTCATTTAAAACAAAGGAGAAACTAACCTGCAAAAATGAATGATGAAAAATCATCTAAAGAATACTATAAAGGATACAAAACAAGGCATGAAAAAATTGAAGTGAAGAAAACACAATACCTGGGGCAAAATTCCATTTGAATGTACAGATACGTTGATTCGAGCTTATTCTCTTGCCCAACACCAGCAGAGCTTGCACCCTTGTGGCTGAATGTGGAGCTTGCTGCAGTAGCAGAACCCCAAGTGGAGTCACCAAAAATACCAACAACTCCTGTTTCAAACCATGCCTGGGAAGTTTCACAAATATCACAATCATCATACAGGCCTGAAAAATATAACAGCATTTTTTCCTGAACCTTACATTTCTATAGCCAAAACTAAAAGTAAGTAGCTTTCAGAAGCTGTATAACCTCTTTGCCATAGAAAATATAAGCAGCATGCTGAATTAACACATCCTATAAATTTCAGAAAAACTCATAACAATCTCATATCATTCTACAAGTGACGAGTGACTGTCTTATACATTTTACACGTATGAATATCTTGACATGCTACACTTAACCAACAAAGACATGATTGTGATTCTTTCCTACTCAATAATCCACAGAACAAGCAGAAAAGAAAGTTATACCTGATAGTATCGGACAACATGCTGATGCTGCAAACGTGAAAGGGTGGCTACTTCCCTAAGTACCTCGCGATGGTTGGCACAAATCTTAAAATAAAATCAAACATAAAAAAAAATGTACTGCAAACTTCAAGCAAATTTTACATGATCAGAACACAAAATCAAGTTTCCACTCCATTTTTAATTTGGAAAAAAAAACAGAGGGAGTTCTATTGCACCAAAAGAGAATGATGTTTCTAGGGAGTCAAAAGAAAAGAAGACATGTTGGCATTCGATAAACCTTGAGCACTGACTTCCACTGCATAATCTAAAATAAATTTACCTCAAGATTCGGTCATTAACAGGCAGGGTTTTGTCCTTGAGGCGAATTTTCTTCACCGCATACTGCCTTCCATCAAGCTTATTTTTGCACAATACAACATGGCCAAAACCACCATGACCTGTTACCATTCATAAAGGAAACTCTAAGTAAAGCATAAATATGGTATCAACTGAACTTATGGCCACAAAAAAGGCATATTGCAGTTTTGTAATGTCAAAAACGTTTGTAGACGAATTGATGCAGACAGGAGTAACACAAGGACAGCAAGCACAAAGAAAGACAGAATTTTGCCGAAAAGGGATCACACAAAAACCCTAATTCAAAACTTTATTCAACTCCTTAAATAAACCCAAAAACCAACCTAAACAAACCAGTAAACCTAAAAATAAAGGAAAAGTAATAAAAGTCTTAACAAACTAAGAAAAATAAAGTTATTAAGCATATTATTTAATTTCCTAAACTAAAAAGGAAATAATAAAAATAATTTTCCTTAATAACCTCCTGTGTCACAAATGTAATGTCAAAGTATTCAGTCACAACAATGCTATGAAGACTAAAACATGAAGTTTCATAAAGAAGCATCTAGTAAATCAGTAATTAAATTTTCAAGTACATAAAAGTCTTGGTCAAATAGTAAAAACACATTTATAAGCAAGCATCTTCATAAAGTACCTATATGTCAGCACCTAACATTCCACCTTTCTATGATCTCACATAGACATATGTATATATATACACAAAGAATTCAATCAGTATCTAAATAAACTCATAGAAACACTTGCACACACGCAGATATGGAGGATTATAATACCAAGGGGTTGCAGCTCTTCAAAGTCATTCAGATATCGAGAGCTTGGGAGAGATGCACTAGCCCCTCCTAAATCAGAAGTAGGTTTCCAAAATTGAGATACTCTAGATGAGACCTAGATAAAATTAATAGAACAGACAACAATGTGAAGAACAATTTGAAATCAGTTTCCAGTTGTCAAAAAAACAAAGACAGAGAGAGTGGCGAACCGTCTGTTGATGGAAAACATGATCAAATGTCTTGTTAAACGTTGAGGATGGTTTAGAAGCTAATTCCCGTACTGACTCAGGAATTATCTGCACCAGGTTATCCATCATCAGAGAACATATTTAAGAAAACTTTGACTTTTCCCAGACAACAAAAAAGACTTCATTTCTTTGTGCAAGACAGGAAGACATATCAGATTACATACACCTAAGTTGCAGAGTTCAGTGGTTATTTGAGGCAGAGAATCAACCAATTCTCCTTTTGAGGCACAAGCAAGACGAAGAAGATGAACCTAACGAAGAAGCAATATCAGTCCATAAGTGAAGTGGAAAGGAATAACCAGTCCAGACTCTTCAAACAGAAAAGGTAAGGAGAAAATATGAAGGGTATGATTCTTATCCCAATAATAAATGAAGTACCATTATAAGATCCTTTTCAATAGTTTGAGATGCTTGATTAAACCCTAAGGAAATCGATGACAGTGATTCCCAAGGCTCACTTTCAAAATCTTCATCATCATTGCTATTGTTACCATCGTCCTGGTCATCATCGTCTTCTAACCCATAGCCATGCTCCTCGAGAAAAATACCCTATAAAAGTATGCAGTATCTTTGTCAGTGAATATTACAATACAAATTTGACCTTGAATTTGAAGAATGATGACAAATAATGGTAGTTATTGGTGGTCTGTTTGTCATACATTCTTTATTACGGCACAACAATTGAACTACTTTGAGCAAATCCATGGTTTATTCAGGCATATTTATGAAATGCACAAACAATTACCTTTTCTATTTTCATCAAGCTCATCTCCATTTTCAAGAAGCAATCAAAAGCTGAATTGTACTTTTTGCCCAGAATTTCAGAAGTTGTGTCTTGGTAACCTAGGATTTTTATATTTTCAGTGCTTATTTTACAAAACCTGTCCATCAAGGATGGTTTAACTCCTTTATAATTAAAGTCTTTTCATAAGCAATCTATTGGAAAGGCAACAAAGGAGGTGCCACCCACCCATTCACAAAGCATTAAAGCTGCACAAAAAATAAAAGGAGAGCAGTGCATATACTCTCTGATTTTGACCCATGCATAATCAATAATAACTATAATGAAGAGCCCAGTGAATATCTGAAAGCTAAGAAAATTGACAGCACTTCCATAACCACCTCATTGTTTTAACAATTTGGTGTTGGTTATTATACACAATTAGAAATGATATATCCAAAGAAGAGCATTAAAAGGATGGAAATATCGAGTTTATATGAAGAACAATGGAATCACAGGCAACACAAACTTAAAAAAATCAAGAAGTTAACACTCAAAAGGAAGGGGGGGAAAAAACATGTTCAATATTATTCACCTGCTTCTCCCCTTTCATGTCAATTCCTGCCAATTCCTCCACTAGAGATCTACTTGAATTAGAAGTAGATAGGCCCTTATTTTCATATTCACTTTCTTCTTCAAGGGTATCCAACTTGGCAATAGGGGAAACCAACAGACCTTGCTTTGCCTCTTGGACTGTCAATGGCTTTGTAATCTTATCAAGTTTCTTATCCTGTACCTCATATCCAACTTCTGAATCGTCTAACACGTGGGATTTTAATTCATCCACAGCAAGACCCCAATGCCATGACTCTCCACAGCCACTGAAGAGGTCTATGAAACCATAAACAAAAGGTCCCCTGGATGAGCAACTCTTGTTACTAGAAACTGCAATGTCCTTCTGAAACAACTGAATGCTGCTATTGATGGATGAGCACAAAACCTACAGAAGAAATGAATAAATTAGAGCACATCTAAACAAATAGAGAACATAAAGAATGAACAATAACATAAAAAAATACAGGATATATGACACTGCTATGACACTTTTTTTCTTTTGGACCTTCATCCCACCCCTTCCCCTTAAATCACCATTGTGTTTGACTTTGTTATTACCACTTTGTTATTAAGTGTAGCTTTCTAATCTTCACTCTATGCTATAGTTCCACCCAAAAGGAACACTCCTCAACTCTTTACATAAAATAAAGACCTAAAAATTAAAAACAAAATTTTCTAATCTGAAAACATAAGAAATATAGGACAGCCATATGGTAAATAATATCAATTCCCCAAGTCTCCGATCATGACAAAGATTAAGAAAACACCAAACCAGAAAATGCTGATAAACAGACATTGATTCATGGAATAATCATGACACAAGAAGAGCCAAAACTAAAACAAATCAAAAACTGAAATGTATGGCTTTGCAAGTGAAAGCATGGAAGCAAACTAATGAATTGATAATAAATATATGGCATATTGATTAAAAAAATTGGGAAGACAAGAGGCAATTCCATGTCATAGCTTACAGGTTCAGGTGCTGGAACCAATGGAGCTATTTCTGAGAGGAACTCTTGAGCAGCCTCCACCAGATTGAAAATCATTACTCGTCCTTCTCGGGCATTAGAATTTGCCTTAATCGAAAGAGATTTGCAGTAAGAGAAAGGCAATTCAATTCAACCCAATAAAGTGAAATGTTGGAAGCAAAAACATAAATGTGTATTTATAGCAATAAAATTAAGTACATGATAATGCATGTATATGTATGCGAAATTTAGAATAGTTACTTAAATAAATTTGAATTTATTTAAGTAAAAAATTGAAATGTTGGAAGCAAAAACATAAATTTGAATTTCAAGTTTAAGTTAACAAAGTCATTAGATAACCCTTTGCTAAAATATCAAAGAATCACACAACCCAAAAACTTATTTTGTAAGGTGAAGATCAGAGGTAGGCTTTAATATCTTTAGCATGCCTCATGCTGAAGCACATTAACCATAAAATGTTGACTAGGCAAAGGCCTACCACCCCATTGTGTTGAATAATAAGTAAATAAATGAAGAGGGTTTGAGGATTTGAAGTCCTGACCACTAGGTCAAAGAGGCTATCATACCCTGTGAAAGAACCCCTTGATCCAAAAGCTATTCGGTGAAGTGAAGGATTGGCTTTACTATCTTTAGAAAATAAACGTGACGGCAACAAAAAAGATGCTTTCAGGATTGCAGATTATGTGCATGATAGTATATTGCCAATCAAGCTCAAATTAGTCATCCTTTACCTGGTCATTTAGGAGAGAGAGAAGATTATCTGCATCACATTTTGTCAAACCTTTTTCAGGAGTAATCTGCAACCTTGGACACTTGTCTGGGTATCCAGGCAAGCACCTGATTAATAAGTTAAAGTAAAAGGTATGAGAAGATATGTGTTAACATTAAACAAAAATAACAGTAACCAGTGGATCACCAACCTGACTGAAAGCAGAGCTGAAACATCTAGATCCTCATAGCCCATATCTTTTGAGTAAGGCCTGCTCAAATTCAAACATAGCAAAACACAATCAAGACAAATCATATTTCATGTAAAAGTTAGAAAAAATAATGAGATAAAATGAACCTGAGCTTTATGGTGATTTGTGGAGGCGAGTCTGAAATGATCTGGCAATCTTCTTGAAATATTGCATTCCTAAATGCATACAATATTAGAATAAAACACAAAGACACAAGTGTGAAAAGTAAATCCTTAGATAAAATGAAAGCAAAAGTGGGCACAAGCTGGACAAAATTCTGATCGTATTATGGCCTTCAAAGTAATATTTTAAATATAGGAAAAGTTTAAAGGTTAAAGCTTTTCTTCCATTTGCAAAGAATGCCATAGGCCATCATCAAAAGGTATTATTTGAATTAAAAGCATCCCGAAAAATATGAATGAATAAGTAGAATCTGTCCTCGGATACTCTTTAAATCCAAACGCTAACAATTTCAATGCACCAAAGGTCCAAAACCATCTCAATTACAATTGTAATGATCCTCAAGTGAATATCCGATTCCAAAACCTATTCAAATTCGTCAGCAAAATATATTATTATTTGTCGTCTGAGCCCATATATATGGTATATCCCATTAGAAACCAAGTCTAAATTTCAAATATTTTTAAGGCAGTGAAGATCACCAACTTGAAGCCTTACACCCTTCTATTCCAAAAACAACATGCTGAAATTCAAACTTTTGAACCAGACCACCAAGTACACCAAAGCATCTTCCTTTGGCTTCCAAAATCAAAATATGAATTAGAAAAAACAGTGATCTAGTAGAAACGAACATATCACTAAACAATTCCATTCAAAAATCCAGACAAAAACCACTTACAAGGCAGTAATCTCTTCAGCAAGAAGCTCATTATCATCTAATGCATTAAAGGAATGATCTTTTGATTGAGACCTTCCTTTGCTTCTCCTTCCACTCCCTCCTCCTCCTTTCTTCTTCTTCTTTGAACTATGACCCATTCTTCAAAATCCCACAAACCCTTTTCACCTTGTACTCAGAAAGATTCAATCTTTCAACCAAAAATGTAAAGAAATCAATGAATTTTCATAAACCCAGAAACCAAAATGCCTTGAAATCTCTAAAAATAGACCTGTTTTTTCTGTCATAAAAAACCCATGAAGCCACCAAAGTTTCCTCCTTTTTAAAGTAAAAATATATATATAATTTGTTTGAAATCAAAAGAGATTGCTTAAATTAATTTGTGCTATGAAAAAAGTGGTATTTTGGGGTGATTTAAAGAATTGAAGTTTGATTTATATACGTTACAGCTGTATTGGTGGGAGCTTGGAGGCTGGTTTTTCTAGGCACTAGAATTTGATTTGTTGGATTCTCATTTTTTATTTACTTATTCATTTTAGACAGCATAATGCATGTTTGTTATATTCCCATATTTTATTTATTTATTTATTTATTTATTAATCTCTGTTTAATAATGTTAATTATTTTTGTAACATTTTGATATTAGATTGGATGAGCTTTTATCTTGGATAGCATGAATTCTATTTATTTTTTTGGATAAAATAAAAACATTATGGGTGTGGCTGCTATCCTTTCAAACCATGACAAGAAATCCATGGTGGCTTTTTCCTAATGGTGAAAATATTCTCAAATCAATTTTTACACCCAAGATTGATTCCAACTTTAAACAATGAAATGGGGAATAAATTTCCTTACAACCAAGAATTGATCTCCAAGAGTATTTCTTCCATGATGAAAGGTCCTTGTTATGTTAACAAACTAGCATCATGGCATCTTTACACTAAATTTGTGGCTGCGATTTTAATTGGTTAGTGTTTTAGAGCATAAAAAAATATAAAAAATATAAACATATTTAATTGAATAAATAAAGATGAAATTATTAATAGATATATTTATATAATAATTTTAAAATGATTTTTTATACTCTAGAAACATAAAATACAAGAAGTCATGTTCTTATTGTTTTTGTATTTTCTATTTCAAGACACTAACAAGACGTTATTTTATGGTCTATAATCACTAAATCAACGTTAACATTACGAGTAATTCTACAACTATATGTGTCGTGATGGTGATTTGAATCATAGACCTAGAAATTGTTGCAGCTTCAAGTGTGGTAGAGCAAGCATTATAGATAAGATCAAGTGTGGAAAAAAAATGCGTTCCTTGCATGACGACTTTGGTCCATGTTCTTGTTCAACAAGACTTATTTTAGTATTTTTTGAGTTTTGACTACTCAACCTTATCTTTATTTCCCATCACCTCATTAATATTTTAGTATTTCAATGGAGATTGTTTATTTTAAAAAAAATTAAAATTTTTTATTTTAAATTAAATTTTTTTAAATTATTTTAATATGTTGATGTCAAAAATATTTTTTAAAAAATTAAAAAATATTATTTTAATATATTTATAAGCAAAACATGTTTTAAAAAACAACCGCGATTATATTTTCAAATACCTCAACTATTCAAAGTCTCCTTACCACTAATGTTCCCCGTGAAATGGTACTAAACTGCTAACTTGTTGTGTGTCAAAATATGAGGATATGTTCCATTTTCTCTCTCAAAATTTTATTTTAAAAACCATAGTTAAAAAAAAACTATCTCATATTTTGAATTTAACTAGTTAATTTATAATTATATGGTTTTATTTTATTTAAAAAAATAAAATTGCATCATTTAAAAAAAAATCAAATTATATTTTATCCAAATTTCAACTAAGCTATGTGTTAATTATCAAATCTAACTAATTTAACTAGTTAATTTTCACTCTGCTTGACATAAAAGTTAGCATAAAATATGTGAATTTAACAACACCACATAAAACCGCCTTATATATTAAAAATTAATATTAAATAAGTACTTTTTATATCAACTTGACTATAAGTTAATGTTTTACATCAAGGAGATATTTTCATGTTATTATAGGCTCCACCATAACTAAAACCCTGTTTGTTTAAAAGTTTTTTTTTTTCTAGAGTGGTTTTTATGAAAATTAGATTATTCTCAAGGTATAAAATATTTAGTTAAATAGTTGTTTTAATTTATATAAAATTAAGATGTGAAAATGTAAAACTAGGGGAAAAAACAGAAACTAAACGACGATCTAAACAGCCTTTTCTCAATGTACCTCGTCTAACCCATGGACTAATATTTCAATAAAATAATCAAGTCTTCAAAGGCCCAAAGTGAAAATTGGGCTCATCATTGAACCTAAATGGGCCTATGATACAGACAAGGCCCACGGGTGCTTCAAATCTGTCTAGCAACTGAATTGTTCATCGCCTAGAATGCATCGCATGCTCGATCGTATGGGCAATGTGAAGTTTTGAAGAAGGGATTTTGCATGGCATTGAGCTGATTCAATATAGCAAAATACATCCCATGTTGTGCCCTGGTGGAGATGGAGAGTAGTAAGCAAGCCCAAGCCATTGTTTTAGAGATCACTCTCAGTTCCCCTTCATGACGTCTGGGATGCCTATGCCTTTTAGAGCCTTTCCTGCTAAAGAGAGGTGTTCGATGATCGTCCAATCAAGCCTGGTAGAAGGATACAGTGCTGTTGGTTAATGGACCCAAAAGACCATGATTTTGAAGTGGTTATGTTCTCCTGAATTGCCATTCTCACTTGCAGCACCAGACGTGGACGAAGAAGAGAAGCTTGCAAAGCTGCAAGAAGAAGCCCTTGTGGAAAATTACAAGCTCTGCATAACAGATAATGTCATGTCTACTAGCAA
>Ga0325403_1001456_pt1 | contig 19734 bp, 7 predicted proteins | sample PopdelMetagenome_19_FD_205665 | JGI IMG/M metagenome (GOLD analysis project Ga0325403, IMG submission 205665) | Populus deltoides microbial communities from Bellville, Georgia, United States - Xylem-PdKOR-R4 | ecosystem: Host-associated > Plants > Phyllosphere > Stem > Wood/Secondary xylem... | reverse complement strand
TTTGAAATTGAGGTTATAAAATAATTTTAAAAAATATAAATTAATATTGATGGTTTTTAATTTAAATATTGTGGATTTAACTATTGCGGTAACATCATGAAATAAATCATACTTTATATATATAAAAGAATTTATTATTCTATTAAACTATTTACAATTTCATTACGTACAAAATTTATCTAACAAGAACTACAATTTTCATAATTTTTTAGCGTGTAATAAAATTAGATAAAATATTATCATGTATAAAATTCACTCTAAACTAGTTTTTTTTAAAAATATTAACAAAAAAAAATTAACACACTAAAAAAAAAATCTACGCAGTGCAAGTGAACAATGAACAGTGCACCACTTTGCACTGTTCATGTTAATTGAACAGTGCAATTAACGTGAACAGTGCAAAAAAACAAGGAATAGATGCTTTGTAAATACTGTATTTCCAATGCAGAAAAAAAATGAAACCCGGTGAACAGTACACCACATTTTTATTTAACCAAATGGATACGACTGTTTTAAATAAAACTTGTTTTCTGTGGTTCTCTCTTGATTTATTTTTGCTCTTCTTCGACTTAAAAACTAATGGCAATAAAAAATGAAAACAATTCATTATACTCAAGTTTAATAGGTGATATCCTTTTGAGTCTATTTAAAAATAAATAAATTAAGAAAAAAAATCAAATTCAGGATCCATAAAAAACAATAAAAATATTCTCACTTAGACTTTCTCTTTTTTAATTATATCTATTTTTCATATAAAACAATTATGAGTAGTTACTCTATAAATAATATAAAAATTTCTCGATAAAATATGGATAGAAAAACAAAATCCAAGTTAAAATTATAATAAAAATTGTAAAAAAAATTGAAATTCATTTGTTATTACCCAAGGAATACTATTTACTTCGTAATAAAAGTGATTACAAACTGCTAAATAGATTAATTTAATATACCAAAAAAACTCATCTCTTTTTTTAAATAATTTAACTTATTACTCCATTTTTCTGATATTTACCACAACTACAAGAAAAAAAAAACTACTTGTTCTGTGTAGAAGAAAAGAATTATTGAAGTCATGAAAAAAAAAATATTTTTTAAATAATTATGAATTGATGAGTACTTGTACTTATTATATAATAAGTCTTATCTTATTATTTGGTATTATAACTACAATGTTTCCAAATAACCATAATAAATGCACTATAATTATAATTATATAGTAAAGACCACTCTTGGATGAACAAATGAAAGGGGTTCTTAGTTTGCATCCCATTTTTATCAAAACTTTAATATAATCGAAAGAGGTTTATTAAAAAAATAAAAATAAATAAACAACTCATTTAAGCTCATTTGTATAATCATGTAATTAAAATTAGAAATGTTCAATTAAACTCACCTAATTATTGAAAATTTTGTTAACTCAGCCCCAAAAAAAATTAAGTAATTTCAAAGACAATGACTCATCACTAATTATTAATAATTAGTGAAAAATATTTGAAACCATAATCGCTATTATAATTTTAAACAGATCCTAAATAATGTGGTAGTTTTTTTAAAAATATCATTAACAAAAGAGTAAAAAAAAAGAATTAAAAGAAAAAAACTAATTGAAATAAAGAGTTAAAATGATTTTTATATCAAATAAAATTTATTTTTATATATTTATTAAAAGTATCAAAAACATTAAAATATATTATTTAAAGATTTTTTCATCAATTAAACTTTTTTTCAATGTTTTGTTTTAAACTAAAAGTATTAATATTAAATATACTAAAATAAAAATAATTTATTAAAATAATTTTTTTATTGGAGTGCAAAAAAAAAAACTATATTTATATTGTTTAAGAAATTATATCAACAATTTAACTCTTGTGTTATTGAAAATAATATAAAACTAGTAGTGATATCCTGTAATTTTAGAAGAAAAAAAAAGATATAGAGAAGCATAGAAAATAAAAGAGATATCGTTTGGAAACTATTTTATATTAAAATTTCAATTATTATTTATATTACTATTAAAAATTAATTTTTTTAAAAAATATATTATTTTAATATATTTTTAAATAAAAAATAATTTAAAAAAACATCTTATACTATAAAATCTCTCTCTCTCTCTCTCTCTCTCTCCCCTCCTTGTCCATTATTCAACCAAGCTCTATAAAAGTAGATCAATATCCCCTAACCACAACTCCTCCATTCTTTCGAAATGGCCACCAGCAACAGCTATTTTGCCAGACAAAAGTACCGATTCCTTTCAACTGACCTCAACCACCATGCGCAACTCTCTCACGACTCACCCTTCGAACTCGACGAGTCGGACATCTACCACCACACCACTACTCTCTCTATCTCGCCCGACTTCCGCAAGCCAGTCCTCAGTCCGCGACTCGTCAAGAAGTCAACTTCCGCCGCTGCTGCCTGTAGACCGACAGATTCCAGGGAAAAAATAGGCGGAAAACCGTCGTCGCTGCCGGTGAATATACCGGACTGGTCGAGGATATTGAAGAACGAGTACCGAAGGGGATCTGACGTTGTTGATGATCGTGGTGATGTTGATGATGATGATGATGATGTGGACGGTGATGATTGTTTTGATGGCGGGGTGAGGGTCCCACCTCACGAGTTATTGTTGAGGCAGATGGCTAGGTCAAGGATCGCATCCTTCTCGGTTCATGAAGGGATAGGGAGGACTTTGAAAGGGAGGGATCTTAGTAGGGTCAGAAATGCAATTTGGGAAAAAACTGGCTTCCAAGACTGAAAAGAGAGGGGAAAAAACAAATTCGAGGTCTTTTTGAGAAAATAACAACGGGGATTTTTCATTTTTACACAGAGAGAGAAAGGAATTTCTTACGTTAGAATACGTATGTGATAGATGGAATTGCTCCATTTTTGAATAGTCAATTGTAGTGTATTTTTTTTGGACGTCTTCGGTGTGTTAGTTTTTTTTTTTCCTGTCATGTGCTAACTTCTTCGAGATTGTACGCGAAACTGGAATGAAGAATTGAGATGTTTTTTGTTAAGGCAATTTTTTTGTGTTTAATTTTTATTTGAACATTTTGATATATTTTCTTTTGGCCGGCGGGATGTGTATTTTCAGTGTTTCGTCAGTTGAAATTGCGGGGGGAGGGAGCTGGGGACGTTTTGGGAATATTTGGGGTTGGTGAGAAAACCACAGGCAACCACGAACTGGTCTCTGTGAATATTATATTATATTATTATACAATAAATTTAAAAAAAATAAAGAAATATTGAGGTGTTCCGTGTGTTTGTGAGGTATTGTTTTTAAAATTTGTAAATGTATTAAAATAATATTTTTTATTTTTAAAATTTATTTTTGATATTAATGTATTTAAATGATCTAAAAATACCAAATAATTATTAATTGAAAATAAAAAAAATTAATTTTTTAAAATAGTTTTAAAATGCTAAAAAAAGGTTTTTTTCTCAAATAATTATTCATTTTGATTATTTAATTATTTTTTAACATGGTTCTTTGTTCTAGATTTTTTTTTGTTTTTTAGTTCTCAAATAATTATCTATTTAGAATATTAAAAAGAATTTTCAATTTTATTTTTTTACATTAATTTTTATAATTTATTTTGGTTTGTATGCCACATCATATTTTTAATATTAAAATATGTCTCGGTATTAAATTAATATTTAATTTTACTAAACAAGATTAACTTTTATCGATTAAAAAAATAAATTAACATAAATCAATTTTAATACAAATAAAACAGCTCTCTTTATTCATTTTTTACTATTTATGGGACATGGAAAACTACAATTTGGTCCTTAAGGTTTTTACTTTTTTTACTTTTTATCCTTTTTTAGAGCTTCACATTTTGGTCTTACAATTTATCTTTTAGTCCTTGGAATTTGAAAGGAAAGAAAGAATAGCTAGAAAATAAAAAAGGGGAGAGAAAGAGGTTAATCGACCATATTCGACCATCAAAAAGATCAATTTTGATATCAATAGATTCATCTCGGAGAGAGGTGGTGTTTCTCTTTCAAGATGTTGTAAAATGTAGACTTGTAAAGATTTTTTATTTGGTTGGTTTTTTAGATTGATTATAGACTTTTTAAAAAAAAAATTATAAGAGTTTAATAACGTTCCTAACATGTTTTTTTTTTTTGTGTGTGTTTTCAAGTGAAAACAACTTAAAAATTAAGTTTTTAGGTTCTCAAAAACAGCCACTGAAAAACAAAAACAATAAGAATCAAATTTAACACAAAAACAAAAACATATTTTTTTTCTTATACTATTCATGGAATGCAAAAAATTGTAGTCTAGTCCTTAATATTTCTACCATTTCATTTTGGTCCCTATTTTTTAGGGTTTCACGTTTCAATCATAAACTTTATTTATTTTGCATTTCAGTTCATGAAATTTGAGAGGAAGGATGAGTCATTAGAAAATGAAAAATAAAAAAGAAAGTTGTCAGTTAGCTACATTTTAACCATTAAAAAAATAATTTTTGTGTCAATGGATTCGTCTTAGAAAAAGAAGCTAAATGTAAGTAGTGTTCTCCTTTGAGCCTGTTATAAAAAGCAGATCAGGACCGATGAAGTTTTTTTTTTAAATTAGTTAGATTTTGATTTGTAAACTCATTATAGGCTTTGTTTTTCAGTTTGAAAAGAATTTATTGAGGTTTCTAAAATATCTTGGGATAATTTTAAGTGAAAATAGGTTGAAAATTAGGGTTTTTTTATCCCAAAACTTATACCCTAAATTTTCAACTATCAAAAAATCATGGTCTAAGTTTTTTGACCTAGGAAAAAAAACATTTTTTTTACTTGTTTTAACTTAAAAATATCTCAAAAATCTCATAAGAACCTCAACAAACCTATTTCAACCCCAAGACACCCTTTAATCATTCAAAAAACTAAAAATCAAATGAATAAAAAAACCTAAATAAATGGCTATCTACTTTTTCTAGCATAGTTATTAGAGAAACACTAATTTCATTGAACTCCTCTAAAAAAGACTACAATTGTTCACTCCAACAAAAAAAAAAAAAAACCCTAATAGATGTGCTGGCCTATGCATTTTTATGGTAGACCAAGCGTCTAGGCTTGACCTTTTTTTTTTCTTTTACATTTTCTAAGTTTCACAATGCTTCAAAGAGATTAGTATAATTTATCTGTAATTTTTTTTCTTCTTTATCCTTGTATGATGCATTTATAAAAACAAAAAGCTTTGTTATTAGCAACAAAATTAGCCTTAAAGAAAAAAATAAACAAAAATATATAAAATAAAAGGGACAATCAAGTATAAAACATTTGCATTTGTATCTATTTTTTACTTTATTTATGAAGACAATTAATTTGAAATCCTAACAGCAGTGTAGCGCAAGTAAATGACTAATTAATATTAAACCATTTATTAATGCTAAACCTTATGCTCTCTCTGTTTCAAATGTGCAAATTTTGTGTTTAAATTTTACAGTTCTATTTAAATGTTTGTATAAGAACATTTCTAGATCAAAATCAGTGTATTAAACTCAGCTTGGTGGGTCGACTCAGTAACCTATCAATTTAGAACCTGGATTTGATCAAGTTTTATGCTGAACTAGATGGGCATTTAGCCCGTCAAACCTTGAGTCCAAAGGCAACCTGTAACCCAACAAAAACTTGGGTGAGACATTGTTTGACTTTTTTTTAAAAAAAATGATGTAGTTTTAACTTTTTTAAAAATAAATCTTGAAATGATAACAATAACCTATGCTACCACAATTCAAAAAACAATGAGAGAGAAAGAGGAAAAATGAAATAGTAGTGAAGGATAGGAAGACACAAAAGAGTAATTGGAATTTTAGGCCATATGATATCTTCCTACTAATGGTGGTGACTATGATTTCTAGCTCTAATCTACAGAGAAAGGGGTGGTACATCCTGCTAAGTGGTCCATGCATCACCTCTCCCAACTAATAAGCTTGATGGCGCGTTGCAATCCAATTTATTCGAAAAAACAACATAAAAGGGCAAAAAGGCTAAAACTTTCCAACCACTAATTTTCTTTTTTTAAATAATGGTAACTCACATCACTATCACCGGGTGAAAGTAGAGGAAATGATGCTTCCCATAGATTGGAGTGCCTCATTTCCTAATAGTTTAGCCAAACAACGTGGTGTAATCCAAGCCATCACTACCAACTTCTCCAGCATTGTTTCAACACTTTCACCCATTGTTTCAGCCTATATTAATCCACCTTATCCATGTGAAAAGGTTCATTTTTAACCTTAAATATTTTAGGAATGATTATTTTGGTTTATGGTTGATTTGAATATATAATAATGATGAAATAGTTAGGTTTAAATAAAATTTGAGATTGATTATGTGTGTGTTTATATATATATATATATATATATATATATATATATATATATATATATATATATATATGGATACTTGAATTTGTTTTTGTGTTTTCTAACATGATGTATTTTATGGATGAATGTATATTGCAAATGTATTCAATGTCAAGTCTTTTTGGTTTGCATATTTAGGTAAAAATCCTTTAAAGTTTATATCTTATTTATGTTTGATGTTTTTAGTTATTCTTTTGGGTTATTTATGTGTAAGTTTGCTTTTTCATGAAAGGATAATGTTCACAATCATATATACATTTACATTGGGCTTTATAACTTGTTTATAAAACTCATAGAGAGTTCACCCATATTAAAAAACTCTTATGGACAGACATTCTAAAACCCCATTTAAAAAAAAATTTCCTTTTTTAAAACCATGCCAAAAATAAATGTTTTATTATTCACTCATAGTTTTTGAGATAAATAAACTCATAACAAGCTATTATTTTAACTGTTAATTAGGAGTAACATATCGGTCTTTCTTGTTTTTAAAACATATCTTCCTTTTAAATTTTAAACATTAAAGTTTAATATCTATTAACGATACTTGTTTGTCAATCGGGGATATTAATTTTCTTTGTAAGTCCTAAACATTTATGTCATTAGATCCTATCTCTAAATAGATCAGCCTATAATGGTTACTACTTGGCTATTTAGGATTGGAGCATAAGAATCTTGTTCAACAAAAAATGTAAGTGAACCTTTGAACTATAGGATAAATGAACTTAAAGTCATTTTCCATAGGCCATTATTGTATAAACAAAATGTCCAGTGACAACTCCTCATAGGGTTTGGATCAGGTTTAATAAGCCCAAAATTAACCTATCTAATTATTCATTGACATGGCTTGATAGACTATTAATAGTCACAAGCTATGATCAATAGTAAATGGATGTAGATATGTCAATTTACCAAGCAACTAAAAGTGACAAAAATTACATTAACTTTAGAATGGATAAACTTAAACTTACTCAGGGTTTAACTCATTGCAGTATACTCGTTATCATCCATGTAGATAGACCACTAACATATTAAGCACAACAAACCATGAGAAATAAATAACAAATAACAATGCAACTTACTTTAGATAGGATGTTTTAAGGTGATAATATATTTCCTTTAGCATAACTAGCTTTTTATTCTTAAAAAATAAAACGAGTCACAATGATGTTGAGTATAATAAGTAAGAAAGAAAATTGTATGATTTCAAGTCAATAAAGCACTATCTTGAAGATTGTGTTCTAAAATATAAAAGAGTAAAACTTAAAGTAGTCAAATCCTTTTATTTTTTTTCCTTTATAATTGCAACATAGCTTAATATGACTGATGACAACCATAACTCACTCTATGCATATTATAAAATATCTTTAGAGGATCATTTATGTTAAACATACAAATAAATGATATATGAACCTAGTTGGATATAGAAACTTTGAGAAAAATCAAGTATGATCCAAAAAGGGAAGCTAATTTGCAAAAGTACTAGAATCAGTTAAAGAATGTTAGAATCAGACTAATTGAGTGCGAGTCAGGGCTAGTTGACTTTTTGTATAATCTTTCTTGTTTTTTTTATGATTTTATGAAATAAATATTTTCATACAAGGGATAACAACTAATTTTCTAAATTCTCTATAAATATTCATCATTCCTATGCATTTTTATGATGAAGTACAAGTAAGAAAAAAGGAAAGAAAGTTAGGAAAATACTTGCATAATTAATATCATCTTTCTTAAAAGCAACATTGGTTATTTTCTTTCATACTGTGCTATAAATTTTGATTAATTTGCACTTAGGATAATAATATTCATTTGGTTTACTTAGATTTCCCTTGAATTATTATAGAAATGTCAACACTTGAAAATAGAAGATGTAAGTTGCATCAAATCAACACTCATTATAAAAGATTTTTTTCCTCATTTATAGAAGTTGAAACATAAAATAGATTGAAAAATCTCATATTTATGCTTATGGATTGGATGCAGGTAAGGCCAAACCAAGATAAATTATCTTGTTTGATCTTTTTATCCCTGCACTTCTTAATTTATGACATTATGTTTATATATTAAATGTTAATTGTTATCATATAATGCTTGACTTCTGTTTATTTGCTAATGGATTGAGAAATACCAAGTTATTCTTATGGATTAGATGTAGGCAAGGCCAAACCAATATACATTATCATATTTGATATCTTTATCCTTGCACTTTTTAATTTATTGCGTTGTGTTCATATATTACAAGTTAATTGTCATTAAATATGCTTGACTTGTGTTTATATGCTTCAAATTCTCAATATCTCTATAAAGTATTATTTTTAGGTTTAGTTCTTAGTCTGGGAGCATAGATTTAGTTTATAGTATATAATATATGATATAATATGAGATTTGCTTACCTGTCTATTTTTTAATAAATTGATACTAGTACATTAGCTCACATACTAGTATGGGTCAAATAATTATTTTTTAGTAAAAAGAAAAAGCTACTCATATATTACAAGTTAATTGTTACAAAATGTTGCTTAACTTGTGTTTATTTACTTTGAGTTTTCAATATTTCCATAAAGTGTTGATTTTTATTTTATAAAGGACCCTGTTAGGTAGTTCCTAGTCCTGGAGTATATATTTAGTTTATAGTATATAATATATGATATGATATGATATTTTCTTACCTAGCTATTTTTTGAATAAATTAACACTAGTTTATTGGTTCATGCATCGTTGTTGGTTGAATAAATTTATTTTTAGAAAAAAAGAGTTGTTTATATATTACAAGCTAATTGTCACCAATTTCTGCTTGATTTGTGTTTATTTGCTTTGAATTTTTAATATCTCGATAAAGTATTGATTTTTATTTTATAAATAACCTTTGTAGGTTTAGTTATTAGTCCTAAAGTATAGATTTAGTTTATAGTATATAATATATGATATAATATGAAATTTGCTTACCTACCTAACTTTTGAATAAATTATCACTAGTTTGTTAGTCTATGCTCTGCCATGTGTTGGATAATTTATTTTTTAGAAAAAAAGCATAGCCACTAGCAACTTCTTTTTTGTAGTAGCAATAATTCTTTTTTTTGTGTGTCAATTTTTTTTGGAAGTAAAAACCACCGTGGAGAGATGTAGAAAAAAGAACATTAATTAATGTTATAAAACATCATGAAAGAGAATAAAAGATTGAGAAATATTTAATAAAAAAACAATGATTGAATAAAATCTAAAACAAAATAATTATGAAATGTTGTAAAAAAAACACTCACTAATATAAAAGGGTTATGAATAAAAAAAGAATTTCAAAGATATCTAATAAAAAACATTTCAAATTATTTTATAGTCCATCTATTTGAAAGGACCAAAGTGTAAAATGTAGAAAACAAAATAGGCCAAGTAGGCGCATGGGCTTGAGCACCCGACCCATAAAAAAGGTATGACCAATGCGTCAAATCACTTAATTTTTTTTATATTAAAGGAAAGATAACGTGTTTTTCTACAACACTAAAATCCGATTACTAGAGGGTCGTCAAAAAATCATGGCATGGTTATTTCATTCCTAAAATTTTGATTTTCAATCTATTTTTATTCAAAACACTTAGAAATTTCATAAAAATCTTGATAAATCCATTTATGACCTTAAATAACCTTAAGATTAGTTCAAAAACCCAAAATAAATTCAAATAAAAAACTTTCTCGAGCTCAAATATACCATTTCAAGCAGTATCAATGCCAAAAAACATCCTAATAGAACTCTCTCATCTAACAAAACTTTTAGATATCAAAACTTACTTGTTTTATAGTCTAAATCAGTGTTAGTCAATACTTTCTCTTTATTATTGGAATCAAGTAACTCTTTTTTTCATCTTTTAAACCAAAAATTAAAAAATTAAAAAAATAAAGTTTCATTCAAAAATAAAAATTTCAAAATGTAAAGGGATAAAAAAATTTATTATTTGAAAAGATTAACTATGGAAATGAACTTTTCATGTCAATTTTTGAAAGAACTACTTATTTTCTCCATCTTTTTTTATTTTGATTCACTATTACTAAATCTTGCCATATTTCACCAAATTCACTTAAATTGGCTATCAAATTAGTACTACAAGGGAAAAAAAAAAAAACTAGAGTTGAAAAAAACAGAGCATTATTTGCATTCCACGTTAACCCGTGATCTTCCTATCAGAGCTTTTCTATGGTTACATAGTTTATAAGATTACAATAATGCCCTTTTTTGGTATTTATCAGAGAATGATCATACCCGTTCAGGGTGGAGAAGACCCGAGACAAATAATGTTGGATCCAAGGAATCCACCTACTGGTCCCTCTCTCGCGCACCAACGACACTGAATTGCAGAGCCATTGAATTAAACCAAAAAAAAGAAAGAAAGACTGGTAGAGGAGCTCAGCTACCAAACAATCCACACACGCAAAAAGAAAAAAATAAAAATCGCTCTCCAGTCTCCTCTTCCTCTTTGGGCAGACAAATATATTTTCTTGTCAAATCCATAAGTTTCACTAAAGCCAACTCGCAATTACTGAAATTCCAAATATGTCCTCATCCGATTCCAGCTTCTCTTACGCTGACGATCCCAGCCCTAACCCTTTTGATAACCAATTCAAATCCCTAAAACTCGAACAAGGATCCGATAGCACCATCATACAAAAGGACGACGCTATAGCACAGGAAGAAGGAGAGCACGAATCGCTGAGTGAAAACAGCAATAATCACGAAGAAACGAGCCATGATCAAGATGACAGAATTGACGGTGGCGACGTCACCAGTGTTGTGTGGAGGCGGACGAACTCTGAGGTAGAAGTGGACGGGCCTTCCAGCCCTAGCAGCAGTGGATACGCTGGCGAGAGAGGGAGCAGTGGCGCTAGTGATGATGATGATATACACGAGGTTGCAAATGATGGTGGTATCGATGGGGTTTTTGATTCACAAGCTGCCTGGTTGCCTGGTAAACGACATGTCAATGAGGTACTCTTTTGGTTTTTTATTCTTTGCATTAATAACTGATGATAATGTGAATTTGAATTTATGATAGCTGAATTTTAACAGATTGAACTTTGCTTCAGTTCCACGCCTTCAACTGCTAGAATTTCTAAAATTTGATTTGTGAATCTGTTGAAAAAAGAAAAATGAGTTATGGAAATTGCCAGTTTTTGATATCGAGTATAAGTTTTGTTTTCTATGCATAAGTATGCACTGGCATTGTGGTTAACAGAGTCTCATAATAAGACTACGGGTCTTTGTTTCTTGACCTCTTTGCATGGCCTGTGTGGATGCAAAAAATTTAGTCTCTGTTAGGGATGAATATTTTTTTACTTTTAGGTAGAGTTTTCAGGCAATGGTGCTGGCTGCTTGCTTTTTTTGTTCGTTTTTACATTTCTAGCTATGGGAAAAAGCATCATAGATACTTTTAAATCTTGGTGATGACATGTAGACCAAAAATCAGTTTTGCGGCCTTTCTTTTTACAAGTCAATATTGTAAAAAAAAAATCTCCTTCAAAATATATGCTTTTGCTTGCTTTGCTTAAGATAACAGAAGATTTTATTCAGGAAAAAAAGAAAATGTGCAGAGTAGTTTTTGCTTAAGCTGTTTGCCAAACTTGACTGAGTTTGTTCAGCAATGTTCTTTAAAATGCATGCGTTTGAAACCATGTAACCTAAATTTGAGGATTCTCTTGTGTTTTAAAATAGTGGGAATATGTTGTAATAGAAGAAGAAATAGAACAGGAACCAAGGGTCACTGAATTTCACTCACCATTGTGATGCAGGACAGCCTAGGGGGCTATTCTGGATCTGAAATTTAGGGCTGTTTTAGAGGCTGTAAATAGTGATCTTTTGATGGTTAATAACTATAGGATTGAATGGACCTAAACGTGTGTATTTTTAGGAATTCAATGGAGGTTGTTTGATGATTGGAACATACGACTTAAGTTGCTGAAAATTGTAGAAACTATTAGTCATGCAAATGGTTCTTTTTTTTTTTGTGGAAAATATTTTCCTATATTAAGAACATTTTTTCCTGAAAAATGAGTTATTTTCTATTGTTTGGATGTATTAAGGAAAATATTATTTTCATTAATTGTAGTAAGATGGGAAAAGCTATGATGCTCGTGATAGAAATAGTGATGATAGTGGTGGTAGTTATGATGGTAGCATTTGTTGTGGTGGTTGTCGTAGTAATAGTATTGGTGGTGGTTGTACGATAGTGGTTGTTGTGGTAGTGGTGATGTTGGTGGTGGACATGGAGATGGTGATAGCGGCAATGACAATGACAATGACAACGACAACGACGATGACTAGTGGTTGTGGTTGGTGGTGTGGCCTGCGATGGTGGGGTGGGGTGGTGGTGCAAGTGGTTAAGTGATGTGTATTATAGGTTAGTAGTACCAAGAAAATATTTTTCCTTCCTTCACAAGGTTAATTTTTTTTCTTCATACTAGAATTATTGATCTGTTGACTTATTTTTTAATTTTTGTTTTGCTTTGGAAATTGGAGGAAAACTTTTATTCATCACAAATATACCGTAATAGGGTTTCTAGGAGTTACACCTAGAGGATAGAAAAACATAAGCTTCACACCTAAGGTTCTTAGGAGTCACACCAATCAAAAGCAAACTACTATAATTTTATTCTTCAATTGTGATTAAGAAATTGATTACATAACCATTATATAAACATGCTAGTACTCCTAATCCAACAAGGTAAAATATCATCAAGAACAAAATTGGGATTGTAATCAAATTCTGCAAATGCTACGTCATCAAGCGATCTCCGTCTAATTTATGTAGTGTCATTGAATAGTGTTTAACACAAGTTTTTCGAATAAAACACAATTAAAAATAAAAAATAAAATTTTGTTTTTATTAATTTGTTGGGTTGGACCCGGTTCAATGCATTTTTAGCTTTGGATCGGACCCGGTCTGACCGGCACGTGAACAGTGGAGCATGCCTCCACTGTTCAATGATTTCTCCGCGCGCAAGAAGCCGCAAAATATAGCTTCTGGTAAACCTGCGGCACAACCTTAAGAAATGGTGGGTCCTACCAAAAAAAATTGTGGCTTTTGCTTAACCAAACAAGAAAAACTGTGGCTGTGGGTGAACCTTACCCGCAACCACAACAACAAATGACCACTTGAAGATATCTTCCATTGTCAGTTTGCTGATTAAGTAGTCAAATTGTTTCTTGTGAAGTCCCTTTGTAAGTATATCAACAACTTGCTTGGTGGTTGGAACATATGACATGCAAATCATTCCACTGCCAATCTTTTTTTTTTGATAAAGTGCTTGTTAACTTCCATATGCTTTGTTCTATCATGAAAAACCGAATTATAAGCAATTGAGATGGCTGCCTTATTCTTAGAGTGTGATGAGTTAAGCATCTTCAAGTCTTCTAAAAACCTTTTAATCCATATAATTTTACAAATCCTATGTGCAATTGCTCGAAACTTAGCTTTTACACTACTCCTTGCCACAACACTTTGTTTTTTGATTTGCCAAGTAACTAAATTCTCTCCAACATAGATGCAATAACCAAAAGTTGATATTCTATCAGTTGCACCTCCAGTCAAATTTGCGTCGGTGTATACTTCTAAATGTAAATGTTCATGTTTCTTAAACAATAGACCTCAAGATTCTATTAACGACATCAAAGTAATGCATGAATTGGCTGACCATACTTACTACAAAGGCTATATCCGAGTGTGTAGGGGCCAAATAAATTAATATGCCATAAGTCTTTGGTATTGCTCTCGATTCACCACTTTTTAAATTTTGGCAGGATGGAGCTTGAAGTTGGCTTCAATTGGTGTTTTAACTGCTTTGCATCCCAACAACTAAATTAAGTAGATATTTACGTTGATCGACAAATATACTTTTCTTAGATCTAGCAAATTCCATCCCAAGAAAATATTTTAAAGCACCCAAATCCCCGATCTCAAAATTATCAACAAGTTTCTTCTCAAGTCTTTTTAGCTTGACATTGTCATTACCTGTCAGGAATATGTCATCCATATAAACAATCAATATAGCAATTTTACCTGTTTTTGAATGTTTATAAAACATGGTATGATCTGCTTGACTTTGACATAACCATGATGTTGTCTAGCCTTTCCAAAGCGCTTAAACCATGCTCTAGGAGATTGCTCGGGGCCATATAAAGACTTTTTTAGTCTGCAGGCTTTATGTATGTTAATTCCCTCTTCAAGCCTTGGTGGTATGCTCATAAAAACTTCCTCTTCCAAGTCTTCATTTAGAAAAGCATTTTTAATGTCCAACTGATGTAAGAGCCAGTTGAAGTTGAAATTCACTGCTAAGGATGATAACACACTAATTTAGTTTATTTTGATTACTAGAGCAAATATATCTTGATAGTCAATGGCATTTGTTTGTGTTAATATTTTTGCTACAAGCCTTACCTTGTACCTTTATATGCTTCCATTAGTTTTGCATTTAATCGTAAACATCCTTTTGCACCCTACTTTCTTATTTTTCCTTGGCAAGCCAACGGCTTCCAAGTGCCATTTTTGTTTGGAGCATTCATTTCTTCCATGACTAATAACTTCTAATTTAGATTACCTAGAGCTTCTTGAATATTTCCTGGAATAAACAATTGAGATATCTTAAAGGTAAAAGCTCTATGATTATTAGAAAGTTTTTTATAAGATAAATATTTAGCAATGGGATGGCTAGTACATGATCAAACTTCTTTCTAATAGCTATGGAAATGTCAAGGTCTATAGGCTCATTTAGAAGGAACAATAAAAGTAGAAATAGAAATAGGAATACCTGGAATATTCTTGGGACCATCTCTTGGTGAATTTGGTTGATCTTGTGTTGGGATGAGAGGTAGGTCTTGACTTTTCTCATGAGTTCTTCTTCAAGTATAAACTTGAAGCTTGGTATTTGGATCGGTTTGGTCTTTTTGTAGTACTTCTCCTATTTGCAATACACTTACACTTGACAATTATTTACTTGTATTTTCATTTGCTTCAATATCATGAACATTATTTTCCTAAGATTGTGATGTTGAAAAAATAGTAATATCCATAATTGTATTAGGTAATGGAACATACATGCCCCTAAAATCGTCATCTTTCAGTTGTTTCTCCCCTCGAATATGATTCTTGGTAAAGTAAGGTTGATTTTCTATAAAAGAAACATCAATACTTACATGAATTTTTCTGGTTTGAGGATTGTAACATTTGTATTCTCTTTTGTTTTAGGTTTATATGATGAAAAAAACATTTTTTAGCTCTAGGATCAAGTTTAAATTTGAATTTTTTTAGTATGTGAACAAAGACTATGCAACCAAAAACTTTTATTAGCAAATCAGATTGTATTCGTGTATTAGGAAAAGATTTTTTTAAGCAATATCAAATAGGATGTCACAAAAAAAAACTTCACCCCATAATATTTTGGAATATTCATAGAAAACATTATGGCACGAGCTACTTCTAGTAAATGCTTATTTTTTCTCTTAACAATTTCATTTTGTTGAGTGTTACGACATGTAGACTGATGTTGAATCTCCCTTGCCTTAAATTTTTTTCCTAAACACTCATTAAAGTATTATGTTCCATTACCAAAATGAACTATGTTAATCCTTTATATGATGTTGGTTTTCTATCATTTGGTAAAAATATTTAAACATTGTTACTACCTTATATTTTTCCTTTATCAAATAAACTTAACATTATCTTGTGTGATCATCTATAAATGTGACAAATATTTTTTTTGAGATACAATAGTGATCTTTGAAGGGACCCACGCATCTCTATGAATTAAATAAATTGGTTTTGAAGAATATATAGCATGTTGGTTTTTTAATAAATGACAACTTTCACATTGAAAAGATAAACAATTTAATTTTTTAAACAACTCAAGAAATAAATGATTAAGATAGAGAAATTTGGGATGTCTTAGTCTAAGATGCCAAAGCATTATTTGTTCATGAATAGAACTTGTATTGCTAAAGCCTCGAGCTTTTTTATTATCGAAGAAGTTGTCATCAAGGTGGTTAAGTTCATCGATCATCCTAGCACTACTAATCATCTTCCCCGAGCTCCGGCCCTGAAATATACAGATAAAATCATAAAAAATAACAAGCAGTTACAATCTTTGGTTAGTTTACTCATAGACATTAAGATTGCAGGCAGTTTTAGGAACATGAAGGACAAATTTATGATTTATACTAAAAAATTGTTATCAACCCTTTCCCTGCGAAAGGTGAGAGAAACTACCGTCTACAAATTTGATTTTCTCATTACCAAGACATGTTAATTAATTTGTAAATGAATGGGAATGACTAGTCATATGATTCAATGCATCTGAATCAATGATCCAAGAAGCAAAATTTTAACAACGAGATAAAGCGCAGGGATGACTACCTATTTGAACCAAAGAAACACTAGGAATACCAGATGGTGAATTGGACTTTAGTAGTTTCATAATTTGGTCCATCTGCTCTTTACTAAAAAGGCTTTTCTTAGCTTCATATGCTGCAGGAACCACATTGTTGGGTTTGTCATCAGGTCTGCTGCTTTTCCAAGTAGATGGCTTTCCATGAAGTTTCCAACAGGTTTCCTGTGTATGGCATGACTTGACATAGTAGTCACACTACATGCAAGATTTGTATTGTTTTGCAATAATCTTGCTCGCATTTACATCAGCGGCAACCAATGCAGGGTTCTCAATAGGATCTCTAGTTGCCTGTTTTCCAAGCGTGACCACCCCGCGTCTCTCTTCTCTTTTAACTTTTGAAAATACCTCGCCAATTGGAGTTCAAACTTAGAGGTTTCTTATGAACCCTAAACCCTAATTATCTTGTTCAAACTTCAATTCTATTCTTGTTTAGCCATTATTCTGCTGTAATTTCAGTTTTCTGCTGTTTTCCTCTACCAGTAGATGTTTCTTATGCACCCTTATCATGGAGGAACTAATTCTAATATCTAGAATTATTATGCTACCTATTGCCTATTCTTCCTACATCAATTTGCCTATGTTTTCATCTTCAAATTGAAGTTTCAATATTATTTTAGCCTTATATGAGTCTTTTGAAAAGCCAGTCTTGTGCATTGTGCCAATATGGCAATTATTTATTAAATCAAGGAGAGATTATTTTTAGTATCATGGTACAAAGACAAATGATTTGTAGAGGAAAGAAACAAAAGTACTTATCATAAGAAAAGTAGAAGATAGAAAGTAGATAATAGGAGCCTTAGGGACACATGCATGTATTGTGCATTATTTGAATCTTGTTTATCAGACACCAGTGATCGACATTGGAATCGTTCAATGGTTAAGCATATTTCGGAATTTTCAACCATGTATGCTTACCGTTTTTACCTACCATTGTACATGATAAAAAGAGGACTTGTGCAATATTACATCCTGTTTGATTAATAAATGAAGTGCAGGATGATGCTTCCATATCATGGAGGAAAAGGAAGAAGCATTTTTTTATGTTGAGTCATTCTGGAAAACCAATATATTCCAGGTTTGTTCCAAATGTTCACATCAGGAAGTGCACAATTCTTATTCATAGTGATGCAAACAGCAATAGTGTAATCTATCACCTTTTGTTTCAATGTTTGTTTTCCTGATCAAATTCTCTTATTTACCTCCAGATATGGAGATGAACACAAGCTAGCAGGATTTTCAGCTACACTGCAGGCCATAATTTCATTTGTGGAGAATGGGTACATGGATGAACTTGTGAACTCTCATTTTTTGCCATGAACATCCTCTGAATTGCTATTAATCTGAAGTCCATTCTATTGAGGACTTTAATAAATTTATTCATTATTTGCCTTTCAGGGGGGATCGTATCAAATTGGTTAGGGCAGGAAAACACCAGGTTTGTTTATATTTTATCATATGGCCTTAAAAAAATATTCTTATTCTTCGTGTTCTAATCAATCCTTTGTTCTTTGTGACCTGGATTATAAAGTAGCACAATTTTTGTTCTCCTGTTATTTTAATTTGGGTAAGCTCATTCAATTTTTTTTTCAATTATTAAGAAAAATAAAAGAATAGCCCCTTAATTTTAGGAGATGATTTCAAATAGCTCCAAGTTAAGATGTTACTCCAAGGTTTTCATAGCAGTTTCTACAATCATGCTGGTGTTTTGTGGAAGTATCTTCTCGAAGCTCATTGGTTATTGAAAAAATGAAGAGGATCTAATGCAAACAAACCTATTTTATTACTTTCATCTTCCTTTTGGAGTAATAGGATATCTAATTAGGAGCATGAGAGAGATCTACTGAATTGACCGACTTGCAAACTCTGAATGTTTCTTTTTGGGTTCAGGTGGTTTTTCTCGTGAAAGGACCAATTTACCTGGTTTGCATCAGCTGCACGGAAGAGCCATATGAATCGTTGAAGGGGCAATTAGAACTTATTTATGGTCAGGTAGCAATTAATTCCACTACTTCACTTTTCTATGTGTTACCTTTTTTATTATTTTCTGACATTTTCTTAAATAGATCAAAAACTCTCATGATCTTCATATTTTCTCATGTTTTCCTCTAAATGGATGCAGATGATACTCATTTTAACAAAGTCAGTAAATAGATGTTTTGAGAAAAATCCAAAGTTTGATATGACGCCATTGCTTGGAGGAACAGATGTTGTCTTCTCATCTCTCATCCATTCATTAAGTTGGTTCGTTCTCTACTTTTTTCCGCATGGCTCCTTTTGCTGGTGTTGGAAAATAAAAAAATATCTCTGCTTCAGGTGGTTGGAGTACTTTTTTTCCTTGGCTTGTTGATTTTGCGAGGGCCTATCCCATAGATGCAAATTTATTAATTAAGACTCCTCTACTTTAAACCCCATAACCTAAAGAAAAAACACATTGTTGTACGTTTTAATGAACAACATGACAAAAATGCAAATCATTCTCTTGTACTTTGTAATACAAGAAATGTGATAAAGACAAAATATCAACCTTATAAAACTAGTATATATTATACCTACCTAAAAAACTTTGTTAATAAGATCTAAGTTTGCTAAGTTTAAATAACCTATACTCAAAAGGTATGATTTGTACTTGTTTTGTTCTTTATACTATATCGAGAAATTCTAATATCTATTAATTATTACCATTAAGTAGCTAACAACGAGATTCAGTGGCCAACTGCATGGATTGGTAAGTGCTAGGGATGACAATATGTGCCTATGGGTTGGGTTTTTAATATATCTATATCCACATCTGGAACCAAGACCAATATCAATGCCCCACCCACCCATTACCCAAAATGTAAGGAAATCGGATATCCATACCTAACTCATCGGATTTCAAATACCCATTACCCCAGCACTATTTATTATCTAATATGAAAATAAAAAGTGTGTGTATATATAT
>Ga0325403_1001455_pt1 | contig 19735 bp, 12 predicted proteins | sample PopdelMetagenome_19_FD_205665 | JGI IMG/M metagenome (GOLD analysis project Ga0325403, IMG submission 205665) | Populus deltoides microbial communities from Bellville, Georgia, United States - Xylem-PdKOR-R4 | ecosystem: Host-associated > Plants > Phyllosphere > Stem > Wood/Secondary xylem... | reverse complement strand
ATTAGGTAGGGCGTACTAGGGGTGCTAATATCTTCCCTTTACGCAACCAATCCCTTGCCTTAGAATCTCTAAAAGACCAGTTAGGTTTCCTAGTGACCATAATACTAGGTGGCGACTCCCTTTTACACAATAAAACAAAAGACCCCGAAATCAATCGAGGATTGCCGCTCCGCCGCGAGGGTGCGATAATTATCACGATAAAATTTCTAAACAGACAGGAGTGGTTTGATAATATGAGGAACATGAAGAACATTAGATAATGTAAAAAAGTGTTTTGGGGAACGTAACATGGTATGCCCAATATGGAATATGGAAAGACCTTTATCGTCACCAACATGCAAATGATCATTACCAAGATATGGTACAAAATCAGTCAGAGTTGTAAGATCAAGCGTAACATGTTGGTTTGCACCAGTGTTCAGGAACCAAGTAGGGGCAGAAACATTACCAATAGCAAGATGGACAGAGAACTATTGGCCACTGCTGCGAAACTGGGCACATTGAAGGGCTGTATGGCCAAATGAGAAGTAGAGCTGACACTTGACGCTCTACTTAAAAGACCGGTAAGAAGACCACTGCCCAGAACTAGAGGGGTTTTTTGCTGCCAGTTGCTCTACTTCTAGTTGGTGGGAGTAGAGGAATGAAAGCCATGAAAATCATACCCGTGTTGGTGGTTGTGGCGATTGCTATTGGGATGCTAGTTTCCACTAGAATGACCTCTATTACAGTTAAAGTTGGGGCTGTGCTGATACTAGGCAAGATGAGCAGAGGGCAGCAGAGATGACGTGGGTAAAAGAGGTGGGTTTGCAGCCATAGATTGAAGTGAGGTCTTGTGCAGAAACTCATAGGTAAGGAGATGGCTATGAAGGTTAGCATATGACAGCGGTTCTGCCTTGATCACGAGGCTAATTATCAAGTCTTTGAACTCACCATGAAGGCCATAAAACACATGGAGATTGAAGTCTTCAAGAGAGATAGGCTAGCTAGTAGCAGCCAATTCATCAAATAATGATTTTGCTTGTTGCATGTATATAGCAACCGAAGCATAACATTGCCGAAGATCTTGAAAAAACCTATGAAGTTGCATAATATGAGAATTAGACAGAGAGGTGAGAGCTTTCTCAAAAGTGCGCCAAACATAATGAGAGGTTTGACAATCTACCACAAGGCGCAGTACATTCATGGAAAGAGAAAAGAGTAACGTGCTCAAAATAAATTGATCCTACTACTTCCAATGAAGAAAAAAGGGTCGATTGCCAAAGAAAAACCAGCTGAACTGTCAGAAACATGAGAGGGAGGACACAACACGGAGCCATTAACAAAGTGAAAGACACTCTGACAAGAAAGATATGACTTCATCTGCTTTCACCAATAGAGATAATTCGTGTTCGTAAGCTTTAATGAAACAACTTGTTGAGTGTTGGACAACACAACTATAATTGGAGTTGATGTCCTCATAATATGGAGAGGAACAACAAAAACATAAGAACAAGAACCATTTTTCTGCTATACAACAAAAAAAGGATGTTGTTATAGGAAGTCACCACCAGTAACAACTTGTAAGTGGGTGGCCGACTAGGCTACAACGTTGATTTGGTGGAGGGAGAAGTTGACAGCAGCAAAATCCATTAGGGGGAGGGAGATGTGAGTTTTGATGTGTTAAGACTCTGATACCAAGTTGAGAAGAAATAACAAGCTTAATCCATTAGTTATCTAACCTTTTATATTTATATGTGTATGGCAATATACAATAGTAAAGGTAGAGATTACAACACTGAGTAGTTCTATAGTATTTCCTATATATCACTTTGAATCAAGTGTACAAAAAAAAAAAGGAGCAACCCTAATGGTTATGGTGTACCAGATCAAGTGTAGACATGTAAAAAATCTTTTCTCCCTTGTAACATGATTTAAAAAAAAAAATTAGAATGGTAAATTAAAAATATTAATGGAATAATACAATTTGAAAAAAAAAGAGAAATAACATAGTTTTAGCCCGTGACAATTCTAAATTATGATAATTTACCCTATCGTGAAATTTAAATCTTCATAGTTGTCACGTTCTGGAAATCTAAGGCAAGAAAAAAAAAGGAAGAGCATGGAAATCACAGCCTTCAAAGTCAAATCTCGCAATCTGTCAGTGTTGACCTTTGTCCATTCCGACTTGAATATCTTGAGCTACCGAAGTCCATTTGATGCAAACTCAATTTTTTTGGATTCCTGACTCAAAGACCTATCAACATACCAAATGTCAGCAAAAAAAAAAAAAAACTCATATGAGGTAGATATGATTTTTCTAAGATGACAAATAAATTCTGCCAACAAACAAGTTTTGTGAAGAAACAACTCCAAATTACATCCCGAAGCATCCAAACCGACATCCAAGTTTTTATTTCAGTAATTTAGCTCCTTTAAGTCAAATATGGAAGATTTCATGCAAGGCTACTTCTCTTTTTTTAGGATAATAGTTATTGAATTACTTAAATGTAAACTGTCTACTTAAGGGAGGACTATTTTGTAAAATGGAGACTAGGGTTTTCTACAGTATAAAAAGAAATAGAGAGAAGGACGACCAGAAGAGAGGAACAAAAACCCTTTCTCCCACAAACCCGAATTCATGCACTCTTCTTTCTTTTTGGTTAGTTGTTTAATACACATGCAAGACTAAACTCTTTTTCTTGATTGCAAGGACACAGAAACCTTTGGATTTCAAGAACTGTGAGATCTATTTTACCTTTTCTTTTTAGTCTATATGATGAATGAATATGTTTGTTCTCCTATGTTTATTTTCTATGATTGTTTATTTTAATTGCTAGAGCAGACTCTAAGTTATTATTGTGAACAATCTATTGCTAAGTTTGCTATCAAAACCGGAGTTGTTGTATATAAACTTGTGAAGCAACTGAGATTAATAATTGTGGAGGATCCAGATTAGTAATCTTAGGGAGAACATTTCATTGATCAAATCGAACATGTACTGCAGACACTTATATTGTCTAGATTAATCAACTCATCTAGTTCTTATGGTTGCCATTGAATTAAATTACTAGTGCAAACACTATGGTTGTTTGATGGTTAGGACTAGTATACAGCGGATCTGTTAACTAATCAAAATAAAAAAGATAGATATTCAGAGTATAAATTGACGTATCGTTTCTATGATTAGTTCTGGTTCTGATTTCTGTAGGTGGATATTTACTTGTGACAAAGGTTTGTTTTCTTGATAAATTTTGGTTTTATTTAATTTTTGCTTGATTGTTTGATTTTTTCATAGTCTAAATAATCACAAACCAAACCCCTCAATTGCATAACGTATAACATAAAAATCTAACTTGAACCTTCCTAATAAGATCGACCCCTTGCTTGCTCTATACTATCTTGTGTGTTGTTTTTTAAGCTAGGGTAATTAATTTGTGTGACCATGACATCGCAATAAAATATTTAATTTCATGGAAAATAGGTTGTAGAGGGGATGTTCTTCTTACAATTGAAAAAAAAAAAACCTTATGCCATTTTGAGGTCTAGAACTCCACAATAAGCTCTTGGAAGATGACAACCCAATCATCCAAAATTGCCAATCAAGTAGACAAACAATAGGTGAATGATGCGTCGTCATTTTTAATTTGGGATCTGACATGTTTCATTTTAGACTCTGTTTTTCTAATTGCTTTTCATTCCACCCGTAATTACATCTCAAACTCTTAATTTCATGCAATTTCAACCCTACTAAACTCAATCATCAACCCTGAAGTTTAGCATCATTTTCATCTTAGTCCTTGGTTTCTGATTTGTGTATTTAAACCCTTAATTGACCATCAAACTTTCAATTTTCTTTAATATGCCCCTTGATTTGGTCAATTTCAATCCTTGAAGTCTCATGCCTTCTAGGATTTGGTCCTTGGTTTTGAATTTCTTCAATCAAACCCTTAATTGGCTATCAAACTTTAATGTTTTCACAATTAATCCCCTGATTTGATCAATTAAACTTTTCAATTTCTTCCAATTAAACCCAAATTCACACCAACAAATTGATTTTTTTTGCATTTAAAATTAATTAAGCCTTCCAAACTCCTGGTTGAGTCCTTATCCAAATTTGTATTTCTTTACCCCAAATACAAATATTTTCACCGAATGTATTCTTTGTCAATCAAAATTAGGTGTCAATTTTACTAATCTAGGGCAATCTTCTGGGCTTTCTTCATTTGTATCCTCTTGTATTTTTGGATTTTATTTTTTTTATATTTTTTTTCTTGATTTTTATGGGTTCAAAAAAATAGATAACAACAAATGCCCACTTTACAATACTTACGAAGCAAAATCTCATCAAGGTTTTGCATAGTGAGCTTGTAAAGAAAATATGTTTGTTCGACTTGTTGGGTGATCCACATATCCACAAACTTTGCTTTTAAAATAAAAAAATTGGTTATTTTCACAAGCGACCTGCCCTTTTCAAATTTAAAAAAGAACCTCAGTAAGCGTCCTTGCTTCCCTAAAATTGGTCTATTTTCACAGGCGACCTACTCATTTCAAATTTCAAAAAGAATTTCAGCAAGCGTTCATGCTTCCCTGAAATTGGTCTATTTTCACGAGTGACCTGACCATTTTAAAGTCCAAAAACTAATCTATTTTCATGAGCGACCCGCCCCTTTTAAATTTTAAAAAGAATTTCAGCAAGCTTTCATACTTCCCTAAAACTGATCTATTTTCATGGGCGACTTGCCTATTTTGAAAATCAAATTAGGATTTTCATCAAAATCCTTCAAAACTTCATTAAAATAAAATACCCTCTAAGTGTAAACTCTTAAATGAGTGTCTTGTTGTATGGCATTAGTTATACACATTATATAGATGGGATTTCTTTGCCATTTCTTCACTTCCGTCCACCTAAGCAGATTTATCCACCTTTCCTCTTAATTAATGAATCCTGCACCAATACTATTTCAAAGTTAAGATTAAACCATATGCAATACATGCTTTTTTAAAATATAGGCCCCTCATTTCTTAATAAAATCCTCTTTTGATTGTTGAGGGTTGTAATTTCTGATGTGATCAATTTTGTTGGCTTTCTCTTCCAATTTACCCAAGCAAGTCTAAGCACATTACTTTCAAATCTGGAATATCAGGCTGTCTTTGTAACTTTCTTCTTTTGAGAGTATTTAGGTTATGACGAATACTATCCTAATTAGGAATGCATTAGAACTCCATGCTTTATAACAATGTTGCTTTTTTGTGTGCTTTTCTCAAATACATGTGACACGTTTGGTTTTTATTTTGGGATGTTTTTCCTAATAAGAATTTCATATGATTTACTTTGTCTGTTAGAAAGCCTAAGATTTTTCAAAGTCATGTCAAATAGTAACATTCATGAAACTATCATGATTTTATATTAGTCTTTGAAGAATGGTATTCCATCATGGTGATTGGTTTAAGAGATGTCCCCTTTTGCATTGGGTTAAAAAAAGATCAAATACTTGTTTGAAATCTTATGTTTAAATTTTCTCAACAAAGATGAATATCTATTCATTTTATCATGACTTTCGTGAATGGTTCCTTACATTTTGAGAGAGTATTTATCAGGCTTTCTCACTTGCTTGATGACTTTTCAAGGCATATAGTTTCATGGCTTCCAAATAAAAGGAATTCACAGGCTCAAAAGGTGTTTGAGGGTCTTCATGAGTCTAGGATCACTTTTACTCCTCTATGCCCTTTCATCCTCTTTTGTTATTTTTCCAGCAAATTACTCTTAAGGTCCTTTGCTTTTAGGAGTCGAGACAATGATCTTTCCAGGTTTTACTTTTCACTCTAAACCTTTTATTGAACACCTAATCATCTTTTCTTTCCTGAAATCTCTTTACCCAATGCCATTCTCTTTTTCTAGCCTTTGATCAAAAACCCAAACATTTTTCTTTCATTTGCAAATTCCTCAATGATTTTCGTTTTCTTTGTCTGTCAAAGCTATAGGAGAATCCTTTGCTTGTTTTTAGATACCCGTGTGTCTTTTCCAGATTTGTTATTTAGCAAAGCCCTTTCTTTTCTTTTTAGGCTTGTTGATTAGTACTTAAAAGTGTATTTTTATCAAGGTTTTATATCATTTTGCACTTGAAGTATCAATAACTCATTAACTAAAGCATGTTTTATAATAACATATCTAATAATATAAAATACATTTAATTTATGGTAAATGTTCATCTTAAATGCAGGCCTATCACATAAATCAAAGGATTGATTGATGAGTTTAACTATTGAAATTGAGAAGACAAAGAGAGGGTTAAGTTTAGAAAAGAGATGTTGATTTAGTCCAAACTGGAACACCATTCGGTTATTGGATCATAACTAAAGTTGTAGAACTTGGATTTAGGTCTGGTTTATATGTATGGAAAGCTAAGACATAGGCCTAAAACTTTCATGAAGAGTCCAAGATTTAAAAGTGTCATTTTCGAGTTCAAATGGTAGCAACAACGAAGAAGTTAAAATCTGTACTGCGTCCCAGACATTGTTTAGTGTTCAGCCCATATCACGAGTTCTAGAAGTCCAAATGTGCCGATTCTTGTTTTGTTAGAAAGCTAAGACAATGTTCCAGAACTTGCATGAAGATTATCTCTTCAAATTCTGATGTGAGCAATGATGTTTTGTTTAGACAAGAAGATAAGGATTGTCACCAAGTCAAGATGTGGCCACCCACTCAACAATTAGTCATCAAATCAATGGTTTCGAAATTTGGCCTATAAAAGAAGGCATTTGCCATGCATTTAGGCATCTTGGTTTTCAGATCAAGATCATGTTCTTAATATCTTTCTTTATATTTTTGTAATGCTTAAGTTTTGCTTTCATTAATCTTTTGTGTATGCCTTTCATTTCCTTTACTATACTTATATAATCATGTTCTCCTCTTGTTTATTTATGTTTCTCTTCTTCATTATGTTTAGCTAAGTTTATAATGTCAATGTGAAAAGGTTTCACTAATGGTGTTAGGATAAGTATAATATAAACTCAATATGGACTTCAATGATTATACCCTAAACAACTTGCTATTAACATGTCTTATCATTTTTATCTTATTAATTCTTAATACCTTGCTTATTAAATGATTAATCTAAATTTGTGTTGTATAACACTTGGTACAACAAATGCTTGGCACTTTTATAGTCAACCGTATGGTATAACCTACACTTGTGCTATGAAAGGAACTTGATTTGTTGTTAACATAAGTTAGCATCATGAATTCCTGACAATATTTGAAAGTTTAATGTTCTTAAATAAGATAATTAATATGATCATGTTAATAATTTATAATGAGCTATTAATGACAAATCATCCAATTGGAACCTCCTTTGTGTGTGGTTTCCAGTTGAGTAATAAAAAGAGTTTATATTATACTTATTTGAAATACCATTAGTGGATCCTTTAACTTTGACAATTGTTTTATCATTGTTTAATCTTCACATTAATCTTACATCTCAAAGTCCTCTTTAACTCATCATCACCATCATCATCTTATTGTTATTATTATTATTTATAATTTATATAGTTAACCTCCCTTTGGTTTGACCCTGGTCTTGCCGGGTTATTTATTACTTTGACACTTCTATACTTGGGAGAAGACATCAATCTTTTGGTCATGTCACTTGTTTGGCTTGCAACCTCAATCAAGATTCCACAGATTCTGTTCACATGTATTATATCTTTTTTGGGTTTTCTGACCACATCCTCATTATTTTCTAATAATTTTCCCTGGTGTGGGGTGTGATCCTAGCCAATGTTATCTTACAAAGGAAGAAATGTCACTTTGGCTAGAATTGGGACTGCAATTTTTTGGAGGTATAAGAAAATGGCCTATCCTTATTTCATGTAATATTGATCAGGACTTATAAATTTTGAACTCATCATCGTAGCGATTTGCATGGAATTGTTTTGCGAGTTTATGATTCTTGAAAACTTTAACGTATTTCTTTCATATAGCTTTTATATGACAAACTATGATGGTTAGGTCATCTATTTGAGTTTCTGGGTACTTAACCATCTTCTAAGGAGTTGCTTAGTGAATCATTACTCTTAACATATCATTGATTTTTCATGAAATTGTTAGCCAGAGTTAAATCTTGAGAAGCTTTGTTTAAGAGAAAGTGATTTTTTGAGAAAGATTTTTGTTAAGCCTTTTGAGATTATTTGTGAAATACTCAAGATGTAATGAGAATGAATAGCTAAACTCTATTGATTTAAAGAAGATGAGTACAATGCATAGTATTGCTTTATAGAATCAGAGTTCACAGGCTTAGGCAAGTTATCTCCATCCATTCTTCTTAGTAACAGAGATCCCTTAGAGAATGCTTTCTTCACTACATATGGGCTTCGTGGTTGGGTGCCCACTTACTCTGATCTTTACCGGGTAGATGTAAGATCTTTCTCAGCACTAAATCTTCTTCTTGAAATATGCTTTAGCCATTCTTTGTTGATACAACTAGTGATGAAAAATTGCTGCTAACCTCTTTTCACTAATCAAATTTAATTGTCCATATCTCATCTTGACCCAATCAACTTCCTCAAGTTCTAATTCCATCTATACCTTTAAAGATGGGATTTCTGCTTTTAGCGACATTACTGTTTTCATCTTATAAACCAAGGAATAAGGTATAACCCCTGTAAATGTCTTTATTACAGTGCAATATGCATGCAGAGCAAAAGGGAGCTTTCATGCCAGTCCTTATACGTGACTACCTTCTTCGACATATTCTTCTTTATATTCTTGTTGGCAGCTTCTACAACACTGTTCATCTATGGCCTATATAGAGATAAATTTGACTGCTTGATTTTCCATTTTATGTAAAGCTCTACTATCATTCTTCCATTGAAGTTCTGAGTATTACTAGTTACTATCTTTTCATATGCTCCATATCAACAAATTAAATCTCGTTCAATGAATCTCTTCACTACCTTCTGAGTTACATAAGCATATGAATTGGCATCTACCTATTTTGTGAAGTAGTCAATGGCTACTAGGATAAACTGATGTTTGTTGTTGGCTTTTGGATTAGCATGCCCAATTAAATTGATTCCCCACTTTACAAATGGCTATGGAGATGTTAAATTGAACTAGATTCTACCAATTTATCTTATCACTGTACACCTAATATTTATGGCATTTTTTAACATATTCTATGCAATCCCTTTCCATGGTTATCCAGAAATACCCTGGCCTTTATATTTGTTTAGCCGTCATATATCCATTAGCATGAGTTGCACAATTCCTTTCATGAGTTACTTAGAGCGCCTTTTTTTATTTTGTCTCATCCAAACATCTCAACAATATTCCATCAATCGACCTCTTGTATAACACTTCTACATCGAGGTAATAGTTCATGGCTAACCTTCACAAGGTTTTCATATCTATATTGGATGCCCTCGAGGGATACTTTTGGTGTTGGATAAACTGTTTGATATCATAACACCACAAATTCCCATCCATTTTTTCTTCGACTGAGCAATAGTGGGCCAAAGAATTCCTGACTTCAATACTTATAGGTTGCACTCTGTTCCCATAATCAATTTTAGCCATAAAAGCTAAAGTGGTCACATAATCAACAAATTTATCTCTTCCTATATGAATGAATTTTATCTTGTCAAATTCTTATGCTAGTTTGGACAAATATTCTTGATATGGCCTCAACTTCTCATCTTTTATATGTCATTCTCCTTGCACTTGTTAGATTATTAGCATTGAGTCTCCATAGACATCAAATTTCTTTATCTTAAACTCTAATGCAGCTTCTAATCAGAGGATTCAAGCTTCATACTTTGACATATTATTGGTGCATTCAAATTGCAGCTTGATCAAAACAAAGTATTGCTTTTTGTTAGGGGAAATTATCACTACTCCTACTCCATTCCTTACTACTCTATCAAAATACATTGTCCACAACTCTAGTTTTTCTTCTTTTTCTACTACTAGCACATATTCATTTGGGAAATCAAAATTCAAAGACTAATAATCTTCAATTGCATTGTCTGACAAATGATCAGCAATAACACTTCTTCTCATAACTTTTCTTGTCATGTCCATTATGTCATACTCAGCCAATAACACCTGCCATACTCAGCCAATAACACCTGCCATATTGTTATCCTACTTGATAAATAAGGTTTTTCAAAGATATATTTGAGTGAATCTAGTTTTGAAATCAGCCATGTAGTGTAATACAACATATACTATTGAAGTCGTTTTATAACCTATACAAGTGCTCAATAAAGCTTTTTTGTCATCGTGTATCTGGACTCGCAATATGTGAAAAACATAATCAAATAATAAATCATTCTCTCCTTTCCTCCAGACTCATCATGTTTCTAGGGTACACATACCATTGCCTTTTTGGTTGTTGTCAAATATAGAATCAACGGTTTGCCAGGAATGAGAGGCGCCAACAAAGATGGATTTTTCAAATGTTGCTTGATTTTATTGAAAGTTTCTTGGTATTCCTCATTCCATACCACAACCTTTTTCTTTAGAAGGAGTCGAGAGATTGGCTCACAAGTTGTTATTTGAGATATAAACCGAGCAATGTAGTTTAGAAGACTCAACCCTCTTATTTTTTTTTAGGTGCCCACATAGCCTAAATTTCTTTTACTTTATCAGGGTCGACTTCAATACCTTGGCCACTCACCATAAATCCTAGTAGCTTTCTGGATTTTACCCTAAATGAGCATTTTACGGGTTCAACTTCAACTAATATTTTCTCAACCTTTCAAACAACTTTCTCAAACTCTGACAATGGTTTTCTCTCTCTTTGAATTTAGCAATCATGTCATCCATATACACCTTAATTTTTTTATGCATCTTGTCATGGAACAAAGTTACCATTGCCCTTTAATAAGTGGTCCAATTTTTTTTTTAGTTTGAATGGCATCACTTTATAGCAAAAGGTTCCCCATAGAGTAACAAAGGTTGTCTTCTCTTTATCTTCATTAGTCATTTTGATTTGGTTGTATCCAGAGAAACCATTCATGAAGGAGTATGTTGAGCTTCGCACCTGATTGTCAACAAGGATGATCTATGGCAAAGGGAAGTCATTTTTCAGGCTTGCTTTATTTAAATCCATTTAGTCTACACATACCCTTATTTTGCCGCCTTTCTTGGGAACTATCAATATATTAGATACCCATTGAGGATACTCAACTACCTCCAAAAAACTAGCATCCCATTGCCTTTCTATCTCGACTTTCACCTTGAGCACCATATTCGAATGAGTTCTTCATACTTTATGCTTTATAAGTATACTTCCTTCATTTGATGACACTTTATGCACTACAATGTTAGTATCTAAACTAGGCATGTCTGTGTAGGACCAAGCGAACACATTGACATATTCACGTAGTAGAAAAATCAGGTTTTCCTTTTTGCTAGCAGCGATTAGAGTCCTTATTTTCAATTCTCGTTCATCCTGCCTTGTGTCGACATTAATTGTCTCTAACTTTTCTTTTATTGGTTTCCAAGCTCGCTTTGATTGTTCTAATAACTTAACAAATTCTTTTACATAATTATGTTCCCATTCATTTTTCGTCATTGCAATTATGTACTCACCAAAATTTAGCCATTCATTAGTTTAATGTGCTTGTGATTTTATGGACGATTCACTTTTTAAATTTTCTGAATGTGAAATGTGTTTTAGTGTGAGTGTGTAGTATTTGCAAAGATAAAGAAACAAAAAAAATTGTGAAAATGCATAATCTCATTGATGAAAGAAAGGCTCAACTACAATGAAAACCATATATTGACATCTTAAGCAAAGATCGCCAACTTGGTATAAAGAAAATACAAAGACATAAAAATAGAAAGCATAAAAGCACACTAAAATAACATTGTCATTTACTTTTTGAAGACTATAGGAGACTTTTGGTTCTCCTAATTTGGAACCTTTTGCCATTTGCCAGCTTTCGCACGAAGGTCTTTGCAAATGTTTCTTCCATGGTGTAGATAATTAGTTGTTGTAACAAATCTTCTCTTTCTACACCCTTTCCTTTCTCACTATAGCTCTTGACCTTACTATCATTTTATTCTAGTGTGTTGATGCCCATAATAGTCAAGCCTTTGGTAGGGACATTTGTCATATCTTTGGAGGGCATTACATAAGCAACCTTGTGGAATGATACATGGATTTAGGGGATGGCAATCTCTTCTTCTTTTGGTTCCCTTCTGTTCAGCATGACCAACTTTTTTTCTCGTTTGTTATTAGCAACTCTTTTATAGACTTTTTTTCCAGGCTTAAAGTCGAGCTTGAATCTCTAATTTGTAGCGTTCATCCTTATTGGAATTATCCTTTCAGGATTTCCAGTGATAGGATCATAATGAAAAGGAAATCTATGCTTTAAGAAATATTTGGTCGTCATTCATGTGGTTTCAAAAATTACCTATTTTCTCAATATTGTGTTTTTTGGCACCCATTTTACATTAAAAATTTCAAAGGAATTAAGATTTCAACGGTCCACACCACTTACTGAACCATTGTCCACCAATACTTTGTCAATGGTGTAATGCTTGTAGCTTATAGTGATGTATAAAGGTTTATTGTGGCATGTTCCCCTAACATAGAGCACATCTTCAATGATGAATAAGTAATTCATCGCATGGATTATTTCGACCAGATGCTCCATAGTCCTTTAAGCCATATCCTGGGGCACATATACCTTGTTTAATGTTTTTTGCAGTGCATTGCAGTGGGGTTCAGAACTTAGGATAAAAGTCATCAGGGATATCCTGGCAAGGGTTTTTTTCAGTTGTTTTACCATACTATACTCACTGTGTTTCTTCAGCTTTAGGAATTCATCGGCTTCTTCTTCACTCACGGGTTTGTTTACTTCTATATCTTGGATGGCATCTACAACTTTTTTGCCTTTGGCTTTTCATTGTTTTCCTAGTTCTTCAAGTGTAAAACACCTGCCTCTTCGAGTTAGTCCCTCAATCTCAATCTAGAACACATGAGCAGGTCCCTTAATATTGGGTGGATTACCGTAGTTATGAGGCAATGCATTATAGTTTTCATTGTGGATGAAGGCAGGCCTTGTCAGGACAATCTTCGGTGCACTGCTCTCAGTATGTTGGAGCCTACATACCTCTTCTTTCTTCCTTTAAAAGCTTATCATGCCTATGACATCGTCTTTTTCCTCCTTCTCTATTTGTAGCAGACCACAAGTCATCATTCGTGTCACCTTCTGGTGAAACTATTAACATTTATCAACATTGCATCCTATTTTTTTATGGAACTTATAATAGTTGTCACCTTTCTTTAAACTTGATTCATTTTTTATCGGCAAGTACCCGACTTGCACTTGTATGTTATACAACCTATCCAAGTTACCCTCAAAATCTTCTCTTTCTTCCTCCCAAACTCAACAACATTTACTCCCTACTATTGAAAGCACAATTAGGTAGGGGGTTCAAATTGATATTGGGGGCATCTTTGAATATTATTGATCACACTTTGAATAATTACAAGAGCTTCCTTTTGAATGCAGAGCAAGTATCAATATTATGGCCAGGATATCTAGCATGGTACTCACATGTTAGCTCTAGTTTACACCAATTTATGAAGGGAGGTTATAGTGGTCGATATAGAAGAGGGGCCACATGACTTAAGCTTAGTAATTTTCCATACATCTCTTTTAAGGGCATAGGTAGAGACGAGAGTTGTTCTTGGATTCTTTGGTAGGATCTTCTTGAATTGTTTTTGCTTTGGTTTTCTTATAGGTTAGTGAGTTGGTTTACTAAAAGTGTCTTAGCAAAGTTGATACTGGATATTTAGGAAGATGAGGTTTGGTGGTTTGGTAATTTTGGTTCTGGTAATTCATTTTGCCCTTATATCCTCCTTCTTCATTTCTTACCTCAACATTCTTTTTCTTCCAAGTAAACCTTTTTTTTTCTGGTAGGTTTTGATATTCTACAGGTTTTTATCCCTTATTATATTCTTTTAGCAATAATAACATCATCATAAAAATATTTAGTAGAGCTACCCATCAGATGCTCATAACATAGGGACTTGAAAGTATTGGCGAGTAGAGTCACCATTTCTTTCTCCAACAAAGGTAATTGTACATGTGTTGCCTTGTTTTTTCACCTATGAGCATACTCTCTTACAGTTTCTTTGTTGCTTTTCTCCATCACCATCAAACTTATCCAATCTGGAGCGATGTCAATATTGAACTTGTATTGCTTTAAGAAAGCATCAACAAGATCACTCTATTTCTTAATCCTTGTGTTATCTAAGGTCATGTACCAACTTAATTCAGAATCGATCAAACTATTTTAGAAGAAATGAATGAGCAACTTCTCATCATGTATGACTTTCACCATTTTGTTATAGTATGACCTCAAATGTGTATTAGGGCATTCCAGTCCCATTTACTTGACAAATTTTGGCACTCTAAATTTCTTCGACATTATTACATTTGACACCAAACATATCTTAGTTGCTCTAATTAGGTCATAGAAGTCAAATCCCTCAACAACCTTTAATCTCTCCTCCAAGGTTGACCATTTATCTTGATTGGAATGATCAGAGGGTTTAACTTCGTAGGGTTCCTCCATTGTTAGATCTATTATGGCTGACACTTGAGCAGGCGTAATCAAGTGAGCCATCGGAATACTCGTTGTTCCTTGTGGTTCAGTAGCGGTATTTGCCCCCAAGCTTTGTGAGTCGGGGATAACCAAAGCTATCGGTGGTTGTAGTATGGTCAGCTGCTGACTAGATGTCCCTTCCCCAAACTTGGTTCGCAAGAGTTGCTCGAGTAAACTGGCCATCCAAGCCATATTATTCTTAACATCTTCTAGTTTTTTTTTTGCAGTAGGCCTTTAAATGAGCCCTCTCTTCATTCTCCATCCATTTGTGAAGCCTAGTATTGTAGACTTTAGTAGCGGACCTATATTTTGAATACCTGCCATACATGTTCCATAATTGATAAATGTAAATGCATATAGATGTATGATTATACATGATGATGTATGTTGGATATGGATTAGCTATACCCTAGGTTGATATATGGCCACCATTCCTTTATAAACGGGTAGGGTTTTGATCATTTCGTAGCTACCGAGACAATTTAATTTGAACCAATGTTTAAAAAAAATATACTCACCATAAAGAGATATTGCTTATAAGGTTAGAACTAAGCCCTTTTCATTAATACTTGATGACAAATTTTACATTTGAAATCTAGTCTATTGATCATCATTGTTTACAGGGAAAAAAGGCAAAGCCTTTGTTTTCTATGTCTTTAAGAAAAGTATTAGTCATAGCCATGCTTTGTTGTTATTGGTAGACATCCCTTCTAATTTTCCAGGCATTGTGGCGAATTCTTCAGGCATAGACAAAGGCTTGGTCAATTTTCTTATCCATGTTTCTTATCTTTTCCAAGAGGAACATGTTGTTCCTATTCAGTTGATTATTATTGGTTCCAAACATCTAGTTATGGTGCTTGAGCAGTTTGTTCTTTTATTCTAAATATGTTGCCTTGACCTTTTCCTTGTTAAACTTCTTCTTTAGCAGGTTAATCTCGTTTTTTTAATTTTATCCAAATCAACTTTGAAGACCCAACAACCTTTCCTTTGGAATTTGCTTTATCCAGCTCACTTTCCAGTATCACATGCTTCTTGTATAGCCTTTTATGCTACTCAATCTGGCTTTCTAATTCAATTTGGGTTTTTGAATGCATGTTAGCCCTTTCTTGGCAATCATTAAAATTGAATTTCAAAGCCTCTAGCTCAGTACTAGTTTGCAACAAATGTCTTCTCAATTCTTTTCGTTCTTCCTTAACTTGGTTTCTAGCCGCTCTTTCTCCTTCTAGTTACTTTTCTAAGGACATGATTTTCATATCCTTTTTCCTGCCCATCGGTTATAAAGTACAATAAAAAATAGTTTGAGGTATAGAATTGGTTTCAAAAGATTCAATATAAGATTTAGAGTTGTTTATAGTAAAAACAATTATGAATTTTTTTAGTTTTTTAAATATGTTTAAGTTGTCTATATATGACTAGATGGTCAACATAGAAGACATAAGTGAGTGATGTATAATTTGAACAACTAACCCATTATTCACATCCATTTTTTTAATTTTCTATAAGTCGTTTCCCTTTTTTTTTCTTAATTTATTTCCTCTAAAAAGTCATAAATTAATTATTTATTTTTCTTTAATTTCTGTAAATTTACTATGAAATTTCTAAACAATATAAATAATAAAAATTTATAATTTCTTACTTATCAATACAATGTATATATGAGAAAACAATTATTTATAAAGTGTTAGGTCTATGAAAGAAAGTAAAAAAGTACTTATAAGAAATAGTTTTACCCCATAGACTTGCAACACAAACTATATAATTATAGATCTATGGTTTAAAAAATTATTTAGTTCTTATAAAAATGATGTGATGTTTCATAAAAATATAGATAAAATAATTTATCAATTACAATGAATTTTTTTTATAATTTTAATAATATTTTATGATCACAAAGATTTAAAATATTAGAGAGAAAATTTAGAAAACAAATAAGAAAATTATTCTTAATACGTTTTAAGATATATAATTCATAAACTCTATAAAAAGTAGCTGGCATTTTTCGTATTGTATTAATTCTATGTGGTATATTGGAAGATTTTTGGGTCCATTTTTCTTTATTATGTTATAATTCAATGAAAAACAATCTTTAAGCAATGCCCTATAATTTTTGCTTATCTAATTCTTTTTTCTAGAAGGAAGTGGTCTCCATGTGATTATAGTAATTCTAGTAAAGAACAAATCAAGGTAAATGAATTGCTACATAACTGGTCGTTGAATTGTAGTTGTTGTTGGAAGGACATTTTTTGAATTTTAGCAATAACATTATTAAAGACCGCATGAAATTAGTGTATAGCATTTGCAGTTGATTGACATGCAAGAACTGTTAATTTCTAGAAAATTAAAAAAGTTAAAACTTGGAGGAAAAGAAAAAAAAGTGAAGAAAAAACAATTGAGATATTAATGAATTTTTTAAGGATTTCTATGTAGATTTTAATATTTAAAAATATTAAAAAGTGTAAAACTTAGGGGGGAAGATAGAAAATTCAATAAGATTTATGAAATTTCCTTTTTTATTTAATTCTTTTTATTTCCTTTAAAAAATTTACTATTATAAAAACATTTTCTCCTAGTTCATTTTTTTATCAAATCTCCATAAATTTTCTTAACTTTCCTTTTTCTTTTCATCCACTTGTAATACCTTTTTTATGCCCTAAACATTAAAAGCTATACATAAAACCTTATTTTATTATTTTTCTAAGGTCCTTAACTCTTATTATTCACCACCAACAATAAACGAATTCAGTTAATATCTATTTACACCTAAAATAAGCATACACATGTCTTCATGACAAAATAGGAGAAGAGAGTTGAAACCAACCATGAATTAGAAGATTCGAGCAAACTTGAAAAGTTCTTGATTGGCCAAAAATGTTGAAGGAACAATCTACCAATTGATCAAGCGACTAGGAGCTATGCTTGACCAAGGGAATGAAATCAACCAACATAATTTGAATGGGAGCAGATAATCAGAAGATATAGTTCTAGTCAAAGAAAGAGTCTTCAATATAATAACTAATTAGAATTTCCAAATTAGCCTAGGATTCATGTAAGTATCAATAAAAAAGAAGCTTAGTTTGTATTTACATTTTATAAATATCTTTATCTAATACCGATATTTATATAAGATGAGAATTACCTATGTAAGTAGGATTCAAACTCTATAATAGTACAAATAGGATCATATACTACTATAATTTATGGCCAACCCAACATATTCAATTTATGCAATTAATTTATCTTTCCACCCATAATGATTTTCTTGCTTTTATTTACATTTTTTCTTTATATTTCTAGTATATTTAAATTGTTGCAATCTTTTTGTAAGGCCCGACCCACTCTCCTTTGTAGAATATTGTCCGTTATGGCTCAACCTAACCCGGCTTTCACACCTCATGATTTTGTTCCTAGCAACCCACAAACCCCAAAACACGTCCTACAAGGTTAGGTACCAATTGCCTTAATATGTCCTAGCTCTGGACACTCTTCTCTCGATGTGGGATGTTATAATCCCCCCACCTTAAAAAACGAGTCGTTCTCGACTCTAATACCATATGTAAGGCCCAACCCACTCCCCCTTGTAGAATATTGTCCGCTATGGCTCAGCCCAACCCAGCTTCCACGCCTCACGGTTTTGTTCCTGGTAGCCCACGGACCCCAAAACGCGTCCTACAAGGTTAGATACCAACTACCTTAATATGTCCTGGCTCTAGAGACTCTTCTCTCAATAAAAGATGTTAAAATCCCCCTACCTTAAGAACGAGTCGTCATTGGCTCTAATACCATATGTAAGGCCCAACCCACTCCCCTTTGCAGAATATTGTCCGCTATGGCTCAACCTAACCCGGCTTCCATGCCTCACGGTTTTGTTTCTAGCAGCCCACAGACCCCAAAACACATCCTGCAAGGTTAGGTACCAACTGTCTTAATATGCCCTGGCTCTGGACACTCTTCTCTTGATGTGAGATGTTATAATCCCCTCACCTTAAAAAACGAGTCATTCTCGACTTAATACCATATGTAAGGCTCGACTCACTCCCCCTTGCAGAATATTGTCTGTTATGGCTCAGCTCAACCCAGCTTCCATGCCTCACAGTTTTGTTCCTGGCAGCCCACATACCCCAAAATGCGTCCTACAAGGTTAAGTATCAACTACCTTAATATGTTCTGGCTCTAGACACTCTTCTCTTAATGTGGGATGTTACAATCCCCCCACCTTAAGAACAAAGCATTCTCGGCTCTGATACCATATATAAGGCCCAACCCACTCCCCCTTGCAGAATATTGTCTACTATGGCTCAACCTAACCCGGCTTCCATGCCTCACGGTTTTGTTCCTAGCAGCCCACAGGCCCCAAAACACATCCTACAAGGTTAGGTACCAACTGCTTTAATATGCCCTGGCTTTGGACACTCTTCTCTCGATGTGGGATGTTACATGTTTTTTCTTTAAATTTTGTTCTTCTCTATGCATTGCTATTTCTTCAAACAATCATTATTTTTTTAGAGTTCAAGGTCTAGAATCTCACTTTTCATTTGATAGAGGTAGTTGTCGTCTAAGGTTAAGTCCCATGTAAATTTAATTGACAAAAACATCATAGTTTTTTTGTCACGTGTTGTATAATTAATTTATTGACAAGACATTTATTATATAAGTATCTATGAAATTTTAAAAATCATAGATTAAAAATAAAATGTTCAAAATAAATTGAACAATCTTGATGCATATTCTATTTAAAATCTTAATTATTCTTAATTTTTTAAAGCAATAATAAAAAAAAATTATAAAATTGATATTATAATTTAATTTTATAAGGCCTCAATTAATTCGTAAGGATGTCAATGATCCGTAATTCAATCTATATATCCTCATAAACTTTTAAACAACTTAAAAGAGTTAATTTAAGTTCATCCAGCATTAAAGACATTTACTTTCTTTTGTTTATACTATTATGTCCTAACTTCGATATACATATTAAACTCAAAGCCTGACATGATCTTTCAACCAATTTGATTAAATATAACTAACAATAAACATATTATAAGACAATATAATCTAGAGTTTTTATTTTGTATTTTGTATTTTTTGTATTTTTTTTTTGAAATTGGTATATATGTTTTAAATTCCTTTTTTTTT
>Ga0325403_1001454_pt1 | contig 19744 bp, 21 predicted proteins | sample PopdelMetagenome_19_FD_205665 | JGI IMG/M metagenome (GOLD analysis project Ga0325403, IMG submission 205665) | Populus deltoides microbial communities from Bellville, Georgia, United States - Xylem-PdKOR-R4 | ecosystem: Host-associated > Plants > Phyllosphere > Stem > Wood/Secondary xylem... | reverse complement strand
GCCGGTCCGGCCGGGCCCGCTGGCGCTGCCAGCGCCAAGGGCGACAAGGGCGACACCGGTGCTGTGGGCCCGGCCGGCCCCGCCGGCACGGCCGGCGCGACTGGCAAGGGCGTCGCGTCGACCTCAGTCAGTTCGAGCGGCCGCCTGACCGTGACTTACACAGACAGCACCACCCAGGATGCAGGATCTGTTCGCGCCACCACGGGCCCGTGGACGGCTCTCACGCTACTGAACGGCGCGCGTGCCGACGGCTCTGCTAACGCCCAGAACACTTTCCCCCAGTATCGCATCAACGGGGACTACATCGAGTTCCGCGGTGTTGCGTTCCCTGCCACCGGTCAGCAGTTCGCCAATGGCGCCGTTATTGCCTCCCTTCCGTCCACGGTTACCCCCTCGACGTACCAGTCGCTCTTGCCGGTGGCGAATAGCTCGACGACTGGTACCGGTTACGTAAATGTCAAGGGGACGACAGAGGCCGCCAATGCCGGCAAGCTCATCAGTATCTCTTCCGCAGCCGTAGACTGGGTTGCCCTGGATGGCGTGCGCATTTACGCACCTCAGCCGTAGGCATCACCTCAACCACCATTGGCTATCGGTTGATACGGCAAGAAGTGTGACACGGTGCCCCACCCTTGAGCGTAAGCATCAAGAGTGGGGCACCGTTTTAGGCATAGGTGGCACTAAGCTCTTATCCGTAGTCGCCGACTTATCAGCCTTGTCTGTGCACTACCTTCAGCGGGTACGTACAGGGCGGCTGAATCGACGACGTCGATGGCAGCGGGTCAAGGGTCACGGGGTTGAGTAGGTCCATGATGAGGATCGATATCGTGCTCAACCGTAAGGGCAATTTGTCTTGCTTCGTTGTACGGCGCGGTACACCGTGGAGCGGGCCACCCCGAACAGCTCGGCCAGCTCAGCGCCGGTGTGCTCCCCACCACGCCACAGCGCCACCAGGTGCGCCTCCTGCTTGGCCTTGAGCTTGGGAGGCTTGCCGCGCAGGCGGCCCTTGGCCTTGGCCGCCGCCATCCCCTCACGCGTCCGCGCCCGGATCAGGTCACCCTCGAACTCGGCCACCATCGCCAGCACGTTGAACAGCAACCGTCCTACCGGGTCGGTGGGGTCGTGCACGGCGGCGCCAAGCTGCAGACCCACCCCGCGCTCGGTCAGGTCGGCGACGATGTCGCGGGCGTCAGGCAGGGAGCGGGCAAGGCGGTCCAGCTTGGTCACCACCAGGGTGTCTCCGGCCCGACAGGCCGCCAGTGCTTCGCGCAGCCCGGGACGAGCGCGGTTGGCGCCTGTTAAGCCGTGGTCGACGTAGACCCTGGCCTCTTCCACCCCGAGGGCTGCCAGGGCGGTGCGCTGTGCGGTGAGGTCCTGCTCGGTGGTGGAGACCCGGGCATATCCGACCTTGATACCCCCCGGTTGCTGACCCGACTTCGGGCCCTGCTGCCCCGCTCCACGGTCGGCCGCTCCAGCCTGCGGTTCCGTGGGCACGATGGCCGGCGAGTGAGGGTTGGTGACAGCTGGCACCCGAGGTGACCGCGGCGTGGACACGGAGGTGGGTGCGTCACTGAACAGGCTCACGCCGGTCAGTGTGCCGGGCGGTGTCCCGTAAGAGCCATCCTCACCGGGCTTTAGCGCGGGCGGGGTATACGGACCCTGCAGTGAGCACGACACCCGCCATCTAGCCCTGCGTTGAGGGTGTCCCGCAGACCGGTCCATAAGCGGGCAGCTCAATACTCTCCGGCCGCCCTGCGACTAGCAGGGCACTGGAAGCCGCAGCACCCGTCCTGCGCTCGCCTGTATGGACGGCCTCGGCGCGCAGCGTGAACCAAGGAGCAGGACTGCACGCGCCACCACGCTGCAACCACATGATGTCATAAGCAAGCATGTAAACTTGTAAACATACTGCTCAGGGGTCTGATTACCTTCAGCCAGGGTGGCGGCGGTGGAAGATCTCAGAGTAGAGGTCAGGGTCGATGAGCCCGAGTCCCTCGGCGTCCTCTACCTCTGACCATGCTCCGGGCGGGTCGGGGCTGAAGTCGTCGTAGGGGTCCTGCTGGACCTGCGCGTAGGGGTAGGCCACTAGCGCCTCAACGAGGTCGCCGCACGCGAGGTTGCCTGCGCCGTAGCGCTGACACAGGAGCAGCGGCCCCTCGCCGACTGGGCGAACGTCTGCGTTCTCGTGGGCGCTGGCCTCTCGGTCGAGCTTGGCCAGGTGCGCCAGAAACTCCTCCGGACTCATGGCCGGGGAGAACACAGCGTCGGTCTCCGCATTGGCTTCAGCGGCTCGCTCAGCCAGCAGTTCCTGTGCCAGCGATCCCGACGGGCCGCCTGCTGCGATGGCCCCCCGTAGTTGGGCCAGAAGAACTTCTGGCGACGGGTCGCCGGGGACCGAGCTGGGGTGCGCCTCGGGGTGCTCGCTGGCCATGCCGGGAGTCTTCACCCGCCTCGAGGTGGCTCTACACGGTGGCGCGGTTGACGCCGGAGGCCTGCGCGATCTAGGAGGCGGAGTGGCCCCTCACCACTATGTTTACAACCTTACATGCTGACTTGTGGACACGTTAGCTACGAAGACGGTCTTGCTAGATAGGCTCGCAGGGCCGCCTCCGTCACTTCCTGGATGGTCTGGTTCTGCTGTGCGGCGTGGACCTTCACCTGCCGCCGAAGATCGGCGTCCAGGCGGGTGGCGAACATCGCCAGCACGGGCTCTGCGGCTGCCGCGGGCCCTGAGGCGTTCCCAGTGGAGGCCGCCGTGGAGGCCGGTGCTCGACGTCGCGCTGCTGACGGCATGCTCACCTGTTCGGCGCCTCTGGCGGGCATGGCGCTGCTGGCATCGCCGGCGGAGGGGGCGGGAGCGAGGGGATGCTCCTTGGTGGGGGCCTTCGCCAGCGAAGGGCGGGGCTGAGGTCGCGCCATCAGGCCATCACCGCCAGGTCGACGACCTTGCGGGCGAAGGCGTCGTGGACCGCGGTGACATCGCGTCCGTCAGAGCCGTAGGCACTGACGGGAGCCAGGGATCCCGCGGCGGCCGCCACGACCGCGCGCGAGGGGACGACGGGGGACCAGACGGCATCGGCGTAGGTGTCCCGGACCTCACGAATGCGTAGGGCGGCCTCACTGGTGCGCTTCTCGGCGTTGATGACGATGCCGGCCAGCTGCAGTCCGTGGTTGTAGTGGCGCTGGACGATCTCCATGGTGTTCAGCACCCGAGCCACACCGCGCAGAGACGCAGCTGCCGGCTCGGTGACCACGACCAGGTGGGTGGCAGCGACCAGCGCCAGCTCGACCAGTCGTCCCACGCTGGGGGGACAGTCGATCAGCACGACGTCGAAACTGTCCTGCAGTCCCTGCAGCACCGTCGCCAGCCGGAAGGCGCCGGCGATGACGCCGTCGTTCTCGCGGTCGGCGAGGTCTAGAACGCTGGGCACGCAGTACAGGTGCTCACCCCAGGCAGCCTTGTAGACCGCTTCAGCGGCGGCGCCGGGGGTGTTGGCGAAGATCGCGTCGTTGACGGTGCGCACCTCGTCATCGTCAATGTCGATGCCGAGCCAGATCGATAGGTCGGCCTGGGGGTCCATGTCGACGCACAGCACGCGTTGGTCGAGGCGGTCCAAGGCTCCGGCGATGCCGACGACGGTAGAGGTCTTCCCCACGCCGCCCTTCTGGTTGGCGAACGCCACAATCTGCATGCAGTCATGCTTGCTTGGAAGCAGACATGTTTACAAGCAGACACACCAAGACAGAGCGTTACTGACCATTCTTTGATCTTGTAACAGGGCTCCGGGCGTCAGCGGCTAGGTCCCGATCCACGCGAGGGCCCCGGTGTTTGGCGCCACGGATCGACTCCCCCCGGCCCAGGGCCTCGCCCACGAGCCCGCTCCAGTGCCTGCTGCACCAACGATGAGGGCTTGACGCTGCGGGTCTGCTCCACTTCCCAGCCGGTGACCTGCTTGGACGCGCGCTGTTCACGTATCGCGGCGGCCTGCGCGACCTGCCCGGTCTGATCAACCTGCTCCTGAGCGACCGCTACCTCCCGCTGAGCGCTCCGCAGGCCATCCTCGGCCTGGGTCATGCGGGCACGCCCGGCGACCTCCGCGGCCCGCGCGGCCTCACCCCTGTCCTGGGCGGCCTGCACCGCAGCCTGGCGCTGGGCGGCCGCGGTGGGCCGCCCACCGAGTACCGCCCACGACGCGGCCAGCTGCTCGCGTGCCCGCCGCGCCGCTGACACCTCCCGGCTCGCGGCGATGGCTTGGGCGAGCGCGATGCCGGTGCGCTCCACCTGCCGGGCCAGCTCCTGCCACTGCGACGTGGCATCGCGGTGGGCGCGGCTGGCGACCTCCAACGCCCGCCGCGCCGAAGCCAACACCGCCAGCGCACCGCGGTGGTCGGCATCAGCGCTGAGGCGCTCACGGGTGAGCTCGCGGCGCTGCGCCAGGACCGCGCGGCGCTCAGCCAGCAGCCGCTCACGGTCGGCTGGCGCCGGCTGCGCAACCACCGGCTGATGACCCGGCTTCGAGACCGGCTTCTGCAACGACGTGGCCGGCGCCGCGACGGTGCCCTCGAGGTCACCCGCAGGGCTGTGGTCGGGCGTGCGGGCAGGAGTCTGCTCAAAGGCGCGCTCAGCGCTCCGACCGGGATTCATCGCCAGCATCGCGCTGGTCGCGGCCCAGGAGTGGGCCTTGCCCAGCTGAGAGCCCTTGAAGAACACCTGCTCTCCCGCGGCGTCCAGGTGGCCGGCCAGGCCGTAGGAGTACCCCGACACCCTCCCGGTGGAGGCCACGTTCGCCCGGAACAGCACCCCGGTGCGGGTCAGGTTCTCCTCGAAGCCCTCCCGCCCCTTACCGGCGGCCTGTGTGGTGGCGTTGCCCACCAGCTCCCGCAGCTGCTCCCGCTCAGACCCAGCCACCAGCTCACCGGTCCTACCCGCTGCCCGCTCGACGCTCAGCCGGGCCGCGCGTTCACGTTCCCCATGGCTGACCTGCGGACGCAACCGGTCAAACCGCGCCGAGGCATCGATGAGGTGGTGCTTGACCTCGATCGCACGGCACGCGGCCTGGGCCTTGGCGAAGTCATGCGACAGCGAGGCGACCTTCCCAGACCAGGAGACCCGGGAGACAGTCAGGTGGATGTGGTCATCCCCATGACGGGTCGCCGTCCACGGATGCCCACCCAGCTTCATCGCCGCGATGTACCCCTCGGCGACCTGGCCCCACTCGCCATCGGACAGCACCCGGTCCTCAGGGGCGACGCGCAGGCTGGTCCGCCAGATCCCCTTCTCGACCCTAGGGCGGGCGGCGACGGTCTCATCGATCATCGCGGCCTGGTCACGCCAGGTACCCGGCACGTTCCCCGCCACCGTGCGGGCATTGACGTGCTCCTCCCGGCGCCCCGGCCCGAAGTCGTAGGCCAGTGCCGCCTGAGCGGAGGACCCGCGCGTGATCCGGGGGATCACCCCCGCCTCACCGCTGTTCAGTCCTGCCTGAGTCCTGCAGCCAGCGGGCCCGCTCGCTCAGGCTCATCGCCTCCCAGCCCGCCGGCCGCCGGTCCTCCTCGGTCGCCGAGGAGGACACAGGTGAGGGCATAGCTGAGGACGCCGGCGCCATAGAGCCTCCGTCCGTGCCCGCGTCGACGTCGGGCTCGACGCGGCGCCGGGGACGGCTCACCCACGGATCCACCGGCACGAGGGCCCCGTCGGGCTGAGCGGCCGGTTCGACCGGGCCCACGACCGGCACAGCGAGCTCGAGCACCCGTCGGCCACGCACCGCCCGCGCAGCAGCCACCACCTCAGCCACCGCTGCCGACACCCCGGCGGCCAGCGCCTCCTCCTGGTGGGAGTACCGCGTCAGCTGGTTCAGGTTGTTCGCCGCCCCCACCAGCGCCGCGTACGCCACCTCATTCACCTCCGGCACCACCGGGATGTCACCAGCCTGCGACCCCGGCACGCCGACCTGTCCCAAGCCCTCGGCGTCGAGCACCACCGCGCGCACCCACGCGCCCATCTCCTTGCGCCCCGACGCAGCTCGGCGGGCCTCCCACGCCTCCCACTCCGCCTCCGAGACCCGCACCGAGATCGTCCGCGTCCGCTTCACCCCCGGGGTGCCCCGCACCATCGCCGCCCCTCTCGATCGCCGTGCCTAGCTCCTTGCCCCGCTCATCCGGGCGGCCCCCGCAGGGCCGCACCGACCGGCCCGCAGGGCCGGTACTCCCGGAGCGAGCGCAGCGAGCCAGGGACGAGAAGGCATAAGCGAAGCGCAATGCCATATCTCGCTCTCACGGTCTTCAGGTGAGCCTAGAGCGGCAGGTGGGTGGGCTGGAACCCCTGGCGGGCGCTCTACGCCCGCCAGCTCGGACCGCAGGTTCGAGACGAACGGCGCCCTGGCGCCGGACGCGATGTCACCTAGGGCGGAGGGCGGCGGTGGGTGCTCGACGCGCCGCCAGGCGCCGTCGGCACCCCCGCCGACCGCAGCCCGAAGCTTGATCACTCAGAGCGGCCACGGAGGACGTGACAGCAGCGCGCAGCGCGCGCGACCTCATCTCATAGGCCTTCGAGGTACTGCTGGCGGGCCTTCATCGCGTGGATGACGACCTCGCTGCCGTCGTCATAGACCAGCGTCACCAACTCCAACGCCCGACCCGCCGGGTCGATCCCGACCGAGAGCCACCGGCGCGGGTCCTCCCCCTCATCCAGTGGCCAGGACCCCAGCACGTGGACCGCGGCGTACTTGACCGCCGCATCATCGAGACGGTCCCGGCGAAAGTGCTTACGCGCCGAGGGATGCAGCTCCAATACCCCGGCCGGCTCCGGTAGATCAGGAAGACCCGGCGGGCCAGACGGCGGCGCCACCGTCCCTCACCCAGCCTTGACCGGCGCCCACGCGGCCACCGCAGCCCGAAGGGCCTCTGAGCGGGTGGTGATGCCCTCAGCGCGCGCCCGCTGAGTCAGCGCCTCCACCGTGGCCGCATCCAGACGCACCGCCACCACCGTCCCTGGCCCCGCGCCCACCGAGGGGCGCCCCCTGCCCCGCCCAGACCCTGCACGGGTCTCCAGCGCCGCGACGTCGTAGCCGGCCTCAGCCTCATCGGCCCACGCCTGGATCTGCTCGTTGCTGACGGGCTGGCTCCGCAGCAGGCGCGCGGTGGGGTCATCACTCATCCCAATATCGTAAACGTAAATGCGGCGACTCGCCAGCGCCCGCACACCTCTTGCATAACCGACACGTGGCCACCAGTAACTGGTTACGCCGCCGCCGATGCCCACCGACGCTGAGCAGAGGTGCCACCCTCCTCAGCCGCAGAACACCCCGGCGCAGCCTTGAAAGAACCCCTGACGCGGACGGACTCCCGTCGCGCTCGGGATGGCCCGCCACGGTCATCACCGAGCCCCATCCCCTGGCCCACGCAGCTCTGGTACCTGCCCCACACTCACCGCTGAGCTGGGGGCTTCCAGCCCGGTCTGGCCCCGGATTCCTCTTCGGTATTACCAGGTGCGGCGCGCGCGCAGCGCCGCCCGTGCCTCGGCCAGCACCACCGGCGGTGGCACCGCCTGGGCAACCGCAGCAGCCTGCTCGGCCCGGCGAGCAGCGGTGGCCGCAGCCGCAGCCACCGAACGCTGGGCGGCCGCGGCCCGGCTAACGGCCACCGGCCCGGCCAACCCCTGCCATGGCGCCAGGCGCCAGCGCAGCCACGCCGCTGGGTAGGCCACCGCCCGCGCCGCTCGCGCACCACCGTCAGCGACCACACTGCGATGGCGCCGCTCAGCGATGACCTCGGTGACCTGCTCGACGTCGACCACCACCGCAGACGCCGATGCCGAGGCCGAAGCCGAGAGGCCAGCGGTGTAGGTGCGGGCCTTGCCGTCGGGGGTGTGGTCAATGGCCCACACGAAGTCCTCCACACCCCAGCCCTGGGTGACCTGGTTGCGGATCACCGAGGCCACCGCAGCTACCGACAAGGGCCGCAGGTCCAGCGCCCGGGTTCGTAGCTGCTCGGCCACCATCACCAGCGCAGCACGTCGCTGCCCTCGCGTCGGCTGCCCGCCAGAGCTCTCACCCCAAACGGCATCCGGGTGCGTGGCAGAGCTGGAGCTGCCGGCGACCTGAGACCCACCCCCCGGCGTCGGGGTCGTTCCTCCCGCCGCACCCCCCGAAGCCGTATCGGTCGGGGTCGACGTCTTCCACCGCGGTTCCGCAGTGGTCGCCCTACGCGCGCTCGCGCCTGCGGGGTTGTTCTTCACACTCTCCCTACGGGAGAGGTGCGGGGGGGTCTCAAGTCTGTGGAGGATGGCGCTGACCTGCTTTGACATCGACGCCGGTTCCTGACCGGGCGCGTAGTGCTCACTCTGGTTCGCCTTCTCGACGAGCTCGGGGCTCACCTCGGGAAGGGGCTCGGTGAGCAGGTAGACCGCGCTGCGGTTCCCCTCGACCTCCACCGGCGCCGGACGGTCCCGGCGAGCACGGGGACGCGGGCGGAACTGCGGGGTGGACCCGTTCTCCAGGGTCACCAGCAGCTTCTGCTCTCGCAGCCAGGCCAGCACCCGTGCCACCGTGGCCCGGGAGTACCCGCTGGCCTCCACCAGCACCGGCCAGGTGGGGGCGGCGGTGGAGTCCGCCCGGGCGGCCAGCGCGAGCCCGGTGGCCACCTCGAGCACGGTGCGGCGCGAGTCCGCACGCAGCGCTGCCACCGCGGGGCTAGCGCGCACGGTGCGCAGCCACGCTGGGGAGCGCAGCACCCGCGCGCCGCAGCGGGCGGCCACCAGGCGGTAAGAGACCGTGCAGGGCCCCGTGCGGCGGCGGGGCAGCCGGAGACCGACTGTGGATCTCCGCCGACGTCGACCAGCCACCTGGGTGGTCGACGGTGCCGGGGACAGCGCCAGCGAGCCCTGGACGACAGCTGCCACGCTGGTGCCGTTATCAGTCGCGCGACCACTCGGGGTGGTGGTGAGGAAGGCGCCTCGATGCGCCTGGGGAGCCACTACCGGTAGCTCTCACCCGACTGACCATGTGGCCAAGAGGTGACATCTGGCGGCGCTACTCGCGCCCGGGGGTGGGTAGTGCGTACCCTCATAGAGACCGCTCTCCGAATTGAGCCTTCGGTGGGTGGAGGAGCCCGTCAGCGTTGGACCGCTGGCGGGTTCCGTTTTGCATCCTTGCAGGTCGCGCACTGAGGTGCGCGACCTGCAAGGGTCAAGACGTAGATCATGCAGCCCTGATGCTAGCGGCTGCCCAGCGTCTGCGGGGATCCAAACAAGCAATGTCATGGGCACTACGAACGTTGCGCCGCGACGAACAAGCATCCTCGTCCTTGCGCTGCACCGCTCTGTACCTACTTGCATGGACTACAAGGTGACCCTCACCCGGCCCACCTAGAACGGTCGTGGACAGCCAGCCAAACTGGCCGCGCCTGGCCCTGGTCCTCAGAGCCAGTCTTGAGAGGCGGCGATGGCAACAGCGGCAGCCCTGTCAGAGACCCCCAGTTTCTTGTAGGTCCGCTGCAGGTGGGTTTTTACTGTGGCCTCAGTAATACCAAGTAATGCTCCGACTTGGGCGTTAGTGCACCCTTGGGAAACGCAGCGCATGATTTCGATCTCACGTGCAGTCAGGAGCAACACCTGCTTCAGGCCAAGAAATCCTAAAGCTAGGTCTAGCTGCTCAGCCAGAGGCGTCTTGACTGGCAGTCTAGCTTTCTCCAGCACCAAGCACTGGGGACGCACTCCGTCCCCTCCCGGAAGAGCATTGCGCAACTTTCGGATCTGCATGCTGCTGACAGGTGATTGGCCTTTGCTGATGATGAGGTAGTCGCAGCGCGGAAGAAGCCTAAGATTTTCCGTGGTTTCGAGGACTTCATTCAGGTCGTAGTGATGCACGGTCATACCGCTGCGGCGTATGCACTGAATGACCGAGACGTTCACCAGGTCCGGCACCGCGCTGCACACAACGGCGACCTTGTGACGGGATGCCACCGGCGTCAGCTCCAGTGACATCAGCGTTCGCAGCGAGGTCATCTCTAGGCTGAGGAAGATGTCACCCCGGGGCCCTCCTGCGGTGACTGCAGCATTGGCTCGCTGGTCGACCTGCTGCAGCAGGAGCTGGATACCCAAGCTGGGGGAGACTTCTTGGCGCTCAGCAGCTCTCATGACACCTCGCAGCGCCTCAACATCGCACAGCTCGAGTACTGCGCTTAAAGCTATTTCAAATTTGGAGCTGAGAGGCCTGACTTGTTCGAGGACGTCTAGCATGTACCTGCCTTGCGATCAGCTAACGCAGTAGCCACGCATCATAGCGACTTAGTGGTTCTGTAGCGTTACGTTATGGACGTCGAGCACCGTAGCGGATGTCGCGCAGTCAGATAGCGGGATCGCGTCGGACGCCCTCCGCGCTGGTATGATACCAAAAACTTGTATGGTTTCACCAAACAAGGAGTCAGTCCAGCCACCCGTTCCGTAGTGCCGTGGCCACTGCTGAGGCACGGTCGACGCTGTTCATCTTGTGATGGAGGCGCTCGAGGTACGTCTTCACAGTACCTATCGATATACCGAGGTCTCGCGCGATAGCGTCGTTGGAACGACCAGCTGCCACGCGCTGCAAGACCTCGGTCTCTCGCACCGTCAGCGGGCTGACGGTTGAGGTGGTGATACTGCTGGCCAGCTCGCGCAGACTGTAGAGCGATGTAAGTCCGTAATCGACGTAGGTCGCACGCACGTCGCCGCCGGTCGCAAGCAGGTAAATGTGTGCGTCAGCAACAACCGTCGTCAACGCAGAGATACTCGCCAGTACAGGGCTGCGCACAGCGGCACCGACCAGCATCGCCTCGTCGATGACGATGCAGTCGACCTCACCCCACATGTTGATGACATCCGGTGCGGACTTCAGGTCGTGAAGGCCCAGGGTGACGACTTCGTAGCCGTACATCTCCATGACGTGCGCCGCCATGGACTGGCCGGCCGAAGGTGTCGGTGTGAACAGCAGCGCCCGGGCGGTCTTGGGTGTCGCGTTGCGGCGCCGCAGCACATCGACCAGCTCGCGCACGCGGTAGCCGTCCAGGATGCGCTTGGCACTGCGCTTGGACTTCTCAGCCTGGTGGACCTCCAGCTCCATGCGCTGGTGCAGTCCGTCGTAGAACTCCACGAGCATCTCCCGCTCGCCGGCGAAGGCGCCAACGGTGTCGGCGAGGCTCTGCGCGGGGGCGGTGTGCAGGCGCTGATGCACCAGGGCCGGGACGTCCAAGGCTCGTGCCAGCGAAGCGATGGCGAGTGTGCTGTCAGAGGTCACAGTAGTGATCGACAAAGGAGATTCACCTGAGGTCTGCGGTGGCGCGACAGCGCGGTGACGGTGGCCGCTGCTGGACCAACGGCCCTTACCTTGTCCTGCCATACACATTGCATCGGGCGCGACACAGAAAGTGTGGCGTCCGTCGAGTGGACGACTGACCACGCCACAGAGCGTGACCGCTGTCACAAAGAGACGGCAAGTTATCGGTCCCCGACGCTCCCCCCCAGGTGCCACAGGCCCGCGTGAAGGCTGCAAACGCGACACACCTTGGTCAAGCGCCCCCTGAGGTAAAGGGCTTGGAGTCAACCGATCGACTGACGCATGTGCAGATCAGGGTTCAGGCCAACGAGGCGACCACTGAAAGGTGACCTCTGATCGACGGCCTTGGCTGGCCAGGTTCCCTCTTGGCCGTGCCGGTGCTCCAGTGCTGGCCGCCCTGGGCGTCAGCACCTCACCTCGCCGCGTGCCGCGCGTGTGGCGGCGCCTGACAGGCATCGTCCTGCTTCCGTCTTTGGTTGCGCTGACCTTTGCTGCCCTCCAAGGACACACCCGCCTCGAGCAGGTGCACCACGCACAGCAGGCCCAAGTCGATGTCGATGTGCTGGTCGCGCTGACGCAGGTGCAGTGGGCGCTGACCGACCAGGCGGCCGACGCTGTGGGCACGGCGCTGATACGCACTACCAGTACTCAGGCTGGTCACGACACTGCTCTGGAGCAGCCAGAAGCCAGCTCAGGTGCGGACTCAGGTGCGGACTTGGATGCGGCGCTGGACAAGTTGCGGGCTTCCCCCACGGGCTCTGCTCTCGCCGAGCGCATCCAGCAGCAGTTGACCGCGTCAGAGAAGGCAGCGAGCCCTTCTGCCTCTGCGAGCCAGGTCATCTCCTCCTACAGCCACGTGCACAACGTGGTCGACGACCTCGAAGAGCAGAGGGTTGAGCACCTCTTCCGCACCGCATCCAGCGGGGAGGGTGCACCTGAGCTGTTGCTGCAACGCTTACGCGCACTGTCTGCTGCTCAGTCGTTGCTAGCCACCAGCCAGATGGATGTCATGACCGTCCTGAGCAGATGGGCAGCACCACAGCAAGCAGCACCACTCGTCTCCGACACCGATACCGAGGTGCGCAACCTGGGCCACACGGCCTCCCCACAGCTGTGGCAGCGCTGGGTGCAGATGCGCAACATCAACGACACGTTGGTTGAGGATCTTCCAGCCCTGGATAGCCAGGAACCTGCAGCTCAGGCTGTGGTCGTTCAAGCTGCTCTCAAAGAAGTATCTGAACTCAACGCCGCTGGCTCTGCTGTTCGAAGGCAAGCGGTCCTGGACGTTGCCCAGGAGTCCGATCGGCTGCTCACCACAGCGCTCCGGTCCCTGTTGATCCTCACCGCTGTGGTGGCGGTAGCTGCTGTGTGCGTCACCTGGGGGTGCTGGCGCACAGCTCGTTCCATCGGCGTGCCGCTGCGAGCTCTAGCTGCCCGCGCTCAGGCCATTAGTCAGGGACGAAGCGTTGTGGGAGATGAAGCAGGGGTGTTGGAGACGGCTGTGGTGGCGACCGCGCTGAATGAAGCGGTGCAGACCTTGGACGGCATCAGCAAGCAGCTGACAGCTCTGGGACGCGGGGATGCCGCTGCCGCTCGGGGCCTGCCTGCTCTGCAGGGTGTGGTTGGTGCCTCTTTGCAAGGTGCCGTCCACCGCCTTGTCGAGCTACAGGACCAGCTGACGGAGCAGGCCTTCAGTGACCCGCTGACCGGACTGGGCAACCGGCGCGCTGCTGAGCGCTGGCTAGGCACATGGGCGAACTCAACCGGGGCCCCTGACCTGGTCGTAGCAGTCGTGGGAGTGCTGGGCCTGCGTGAGCACTACACCGCTCATGGCTACCTGGCCACCGATGGCGTCCTGCGCCAGTGGGCCGGGTACCTGCGTGCTGTGCTCCCAGCGGAGGCGCGGCTGTTCCGTCTGGAGAACGACGTCTTCGCGCTGGTCCTTGATGCTGACCCCGCTGGTTCAATGGACTCTGCGCACTTCGGTGAGTGGCTCCACCGCATCCACCGGCTGCCAGAGGCGTCCTTGGGTGCGCCGGCCCCCGGCGAGCCGCGGCAGCGTCACGGCTCAGCGGGCTATGCGGCCAGAGTTGGTATGGTCCGCACCAGTCCCACAACATTCCCCAGCCAGGACACACCCTTGGACCAGGCGTTGTACGCGTTGCAGCGCGCCCAGCTGTCCAGTGCCACCAACGTGGTCGAGTACGACGATGAGCTGCACCGCACCCGGCAGTGCGATGAGCAGATGACCGAGGACCTGCGCCGGGCCATCCATACTGATGAGCTGCACCTGCTCTACCAGCCGGAGTACGACCTTCGTACTGCAGCGGTGTGTGGCGTAGAGGCCCTGGTGCGCTGGTCCCGTGCCGATGGATCCCTGGTGCCTCCTGACGTCTTCGTGAGTCTTGCCGAACGCAGCGACCTCATCCAGGAGTTGGACCGCTGGGTCCTGCACACCGCGCACCGCCAGCTGCTGGCCTGGTCTCGCGACCCTGCTACCGCCCATCTGCACCTGGCGGTCAACGTCTCAGGACGGCACCTGCGTCAGCCCGGGACCTTGACCGCGATGGTGGTCGAGGTCCTCTCAACCACCACCACCGCTAGTACCCAGCTGATGCTGGAGCTCACCGAGACGGCCCTGGTGGGCATCCACGGGGACAGCTCCACCGAGCTCGAGGCACTACGCGAGATGGGGGTGCAGGTAGCGCTGGACGACTTCGGTACCGGTTACTGCTCGATCCAGCAGCTGGCAGCACTTCCCGTGGACTACCTCAAGATCGATCGCGACTTCGTCAGCGGAGCACAGGCGAGGAGCAACCCGACCTTGGCTGCGCTGATGGTGACCGCAGCGCACAGCGCCGGTATCCGGGTCATCGGCGAGGGGGTGGAGTCTGTTGATCAGCTGCAGACGCTTCAGATGTACGGATGCGATGTGGCGCAGGGGTACTTGTTGGCTGAGCCGATGACGGCCGCGGCGGTCACCTCTTTGGTCAAGGAGGCTGGACGCAGCTCTGTGTTCCCGGTCCACCGTTGATCCAATGGTGGGTCTAGCCGCAAGGGTCGCCCAGGCACCGCCTCGGGATGAGCCAGCAGGACGTCCTCAGCGGTGGTGGTCGGCCACACAGCCGACGCGGCGCTCCTTCGATGTGGGGCCAGTCGGTGTCTATCGTCGACAACGGCGACATGGACAGCGCCAGCAGTGAGGGCCCGCGCTCCTCACCCCGCACTGCGGGGTGAGGAGCGCTCCTGTTTCCGGTCACCTGAGGAGTTCAGATGAGTACATCTGTTCCATACCCGCACCCCCACCTCGAACCCATGGCTCCTTGCCCAGACCCCGAGGAGCCAAGGCTGACGGCTCCTGAGGCGATCGAGCAGCTGCTGGTGTCCTCTTCAGTGGATCGGTGTGGTCTGGCAACAGGCGATGCTCCGGGTGAGGCTGCGAGCAGTGCACCGGTCGATCTGCACAACTGGAGAAGACGCCCGCACTCTTCTTTGGCCTTGTGGCGCTTCCGCTCGTCCATAGGGGGATGTCGCTGTTCCGGTCGTATCGCGTGGCTAGAGCAAGACATCGATGAGCTGCGCTCACTGGTGGCGGTCCTTAGGCAGAGGAACGCTCTGATGCGGCGCAAGAACGCAGCTCTTGAAGCAGTGATCAAAATTGCGGGTGCTACGGGAGACTTCGCGTGACGTCACCCCACTTCGCATCCAGCGAGAAGGCGACGCAGGTCTCAGGTGCTGACGAAACTGAGAATGGGAGGGACTCTTCGACCGAACCCGTTTCGGCCGATGCGCTGATACGCACCCGGGTGCGCCCTGCCCCAATCTGGAACAGCCGAGAACGACCGTGGACAAGTCCATTCCGCACCGCCAGCACACACCGCTGACGGGCACAGGTCGTCCCCTTTCCACTTTGGAGACCCTCCATGCGCGCACGCAACATCGCCTTCGCCGCCCTGGGCGCCACCGCCCTGGTGGCCACCACCATGGGCGCGGCCTCCGCGGCCGACACCGTCGACCTGGGCGCCAAGCCGGTCTTCCTGGTCGGCTCCTACGCCACCGCTGATGCCACCGCCGCCTCCCCCGTGGCTGCCCGCGTCAACGCCCCCGTCGTCTACGGCGACGTCACCTCCCTGCCCGATGCCACCAAGGCCTACCTGGACACCTACAAGCCCACCGCGATCGTCATGGTCGGTGGCAACGCGGTTCTGAGCGAGGCTCTGCAGGCTGATCTGGGCAAGACTTACAAGGTCTCCCGCTACGCCGGGGCCACCCGCCAGGAGACCGCCATCAAGCTGGCTGACCTGGCCAGCAAGCTGCCCTCGGGCACCAAGGGCGACAAGGGCGACAAGGGCGATAAGGGCGACACCGGTGCTGCTGGCGCTGCTGGCGCCAAGGGCGAGACCGGCCCGGCCGGTCCGGCCGGGCCCGCTGGCGCTGCCAGCGCCAAGGGCGACAAGGGCGACACCGGTGCTGTGGGCCCGGCCGGCCCCGCCGGCACGGCCGGCGCGGCCGGCGCCAAGGGCGACACCGGCCAGGGCTTCTCCGCTGGTGGTACTGCCGGCCAGGTCCTGACCAAGAAGACCGGCACCGACTACGACACCCAGTGGAGCGACGCCTCCAAGAAGCTGTCGTCAGCCTCCTTCGCCAACAGCTCCGGTCAGACATTTGCCTCCGGTTCCGGCGTGCCCGTCGCACTGGGTGCTCCGACGCGACAGGTCGGGACCATGTACTCCGCCTCTGCGCCGAATGCCGTCACGGTGACCGAGGCCGGCTACTACCAGCTCAGTGGGTCGGTGCGCCTTTCAGGCAATGGCGCCGCTGGCGGGCGATACCTCGCCATTAATGTCAACGGGCTCCCGGTGACGGCCAGTACGACCAGCGACACTGGATTCGCCGCCCTCAACGCTGATACTGGTATCTACCTGGCCGCCGGCTCCAAGGTCGAGCTCTTCTTCACCAACAGTTCCTCCGCCGCGCTGACCTTGGAGGCAGCTTCTACCTTCAGCTCCACCCAGTTCTCAGTCATCCAGCTGTCGAGTACTCAGGCCAACTGACCCGGTGCCGTACTGGTTCTAAGGCACCAGTACGGCATACATCTGGTTAAGCGATAGACGCGTATGCCGCCGGTATCAGTTACCGTCGGCATACGCGTCTTTGTTGGGTTCCGGTGGTTCTCAGCGAGATCTTGGCATCACCATGGAGTGCGCCACGGCCCCGGTCCTGCTCATCGCGCGCCGCAGCGACTGAGCTGAAAAGACGAAGCCAGCCGCTCCTACGGCGACCGCACACAGCGGCCACGGCCCCCCCATCACGGGGTAACCCAGGTAAGGCAGTACGAGGGTCACTCGAGAGAAGTGCTGGCGCAGGGGAAGGCGCCAGGGGTCCGCCTCGGGGTTGGCGTCACCTCGGGTGATGACCCAGCCACCCGAGTCCCGGTGGAGTTCTTCGATGCGGTGCAGCATCTTGTGCTGGCCGGCCACGGTGAAGGGTGCGGGCGGTGTGAAGGTGATGATGTCTTCCTGGCGCAGCTGGTCACTGGTGACTGGCGTGGTGATGACCAGGGCGCCGGTGGGGATGGAAGGTGTCATGGATGCGGACAGCACCGGGAGAACGCGCACTCCGAGGAGGTAGCCGGCGAGCACGAGGGTGGCGGTGATGGCGCCGAGGGCATAACCCAGGGTGCTACCCGTTAGGAAGCGACGGCGGTAGCGGTGGCGGCTCATGCGGCTGTCCTGTCGGTGGCGGCGCGTGCGGGGGTGTTGGTGGCGGTGAGGACGGCGTTGCCGCGAGCCCCTGCCATGGAGACTCGTAGGTGCTTGACGCCGTTGACCGGCGTGCTGGTGTTCCAGGTGTAGGTCCCACTCATGGCGTTGTTGGTGCGGCTGTCGATGATGCGCGTGGTGGTCCCTGAGCAGGTGGTCGCAGAGGTCCACTGCGCTGAGCACTCATCGACCACGACCGCGAGAGCAGCTGTCGACCTGGTCCATTCCAGGGTGGTCCGCGCCGGGATGGTGGAGGTGTTGGTCAAGGTGGCGGCCCCGCGGGTGGTGGCCGTGGTGGATGTCGATGTCACGGTGAAGCTGGTGGGTGTGGTGACACCGCTACCGGTGACGAAGGCGAACAGGTCACCCAAGGACGCCATGGTCACGGTTCCGCTCTGGGAGGCAGTCGCCGTCCAGGCCGCCCACACCCCCGCACCGTGGTTGTCCGGGGGGCTAGGGATTGGCTGGACCGTGCTGCTGAGCAGGAGCGTGGTGGCTGCTGTGAGGAGGAGGGCGGCGAGGGGTCGCCTCCGTGCTCGCCCTCGCCGCGTCGTCATGGCTTCTCTGTGCTTGTTCAGCCGGTGGTGCGGTCGCGTCCACCCACCAGGGTGGTGGCGATCTGGGCGGAGATGGTGCCGGCCTTGCCCATGAGGGTCTGGGGGGCGTTGGTGTTGAAGGTGAAGCCGTAGCGGACGTGCTGGACGGTGGTGATCGATCCGTAGTTGACGGTCGTACCTGCACCACCGAGGGCGGTGCTGGCCAGCAGCGTGGTCTTCGTGCCGGTGCAGGTGCTCACTCCTCCGGGGGAGGTCCATGGCACCGAGCAGGTCTCGACGGTTCCGAGGATCTGCGGTCCTAGGTCACCGGTGGCAGCCAGCGGGCCGGCATAGGTGTTTGCGCTGCTGGCGGTGTTGGTGAGGTTCACGTAGCGGTAGAAGTAGTCCCCGGGAACGAGGTCGGCGACGGCGGTGGCGAAGGCTCCGCCGTTGGCATCGACCATGGTGACGCTGGCGGTGGTCGCTGAGACCGCCGAGTTGCCGGACGCGTTCACCGTCCAGGCTGCGTAGGCCCCCCCGCAAGCCAGTGCGGCCCCGGCCACCGCGGTCACGGCCAGGACGACTACTCGCTTGGAAAGCCCGCCTCCGGCTCGGACTACGGGATCGATCACCTGCGTCATCACATGCCTCCGTTGGATCGGGTCGAGCCGCAGGATGCGGCCTTGCCTGATCGGGCATCGGCACCTGCACCTGCACATCCGCAGCGTCGGCGGGTCGGTCAGTCGGCCGACTGCACATGTGCGGCTAGAGCTGGTTTCGACCTCGTAGAGGATCACGTAGGGAGACGAAGGGGGTGGTACCGGACATCACCTCGCCCGGCCGTTCGACCGACGAGGGTTCTCTTCTTCGCCGGTAAACCGTGCAGCGCGACGACGAGCACTACAGCCGCCACGACATGGTGCGCTCGTGTCATACGAGCCGGCGTGGTGACGTCTACCGAGGAGATAGCTGTACTTCTGCGTCGCACACCGGTGGCGACAGGAGACCGCGCATGCACGTACCGGTGGCCCTGACTGCAGTGCATCCGGCAGTCCCGGCCGGGATGCGTCGGCTGATCCACCGACGACGACAGAGTGGAGTACCAACGGTGGTCCGCCGATGCCGTGACAGAGCCTCGATGAACGGGGAGCACGTGCCAGCGGGGGAGACGGACATGTCCATCATCAAGGCTTCTTGTCCTGGTTGCGGCGACGTTGAGATCACACCGGCTCAGGTGTGGCTGGTCGTGTGCACCGTTCCCTCCTGGACGCACTACGCCTTTGAGTGCCCGGGGTGTGTTGAGGAGGTCCGTAAGCACGCCAGTGACGAGGTTGTCGCGCTGCTTCGTGATGCTGGTGTGGTGCCTGACCAGTGGGTGGTTCCTGCTGAGGCTCTTGAGCAGCACACCGGGGCGCCCATCTCGTGGGATGACGTCTTGGACTTCACGGTGGCCCTGTACGCGGTGCAGGACCTAGCAGGGGCTGCGGCATGGGCGCTGCACCGTCACCTCTACGTGCCTCCGGCGAGTGCGACGGAGACGGCGGCGTAAGGGCTCTGCCCGCTCAGGCCCCACAAAAGGGTGCAAGCCCCCGTGTAGAGGTGAGTGGATGGGTGGGAGGGTACACAGGTGTTGGCGGGTCCGGCGCGGAAGTCTCCGTCTTGGTCATGGCCGCGCCTTCGGTACGACGGGGCTGCTGTGCCTACCGTAATGGTCGGCCAGACAACCGACATGGACTAGGCCGACAGAGCGCTGCGTGTGACTGTCCCGCTGGCACAGTTGTGACTGGCGAAGTGAACGGCGCCATCCTCCATGGAAAGCATGCCCCCTGTCTCGCGGATCGAGGCAGGGGGCACTTTCATGTATAGGGCCCTGAGCGGGGCCTGGGTCAGTTACATAACTGACCGGTACCCGGGTTTGCGTTGTCGCGTCTGGCCATGTCCCATGGCGCAGAGAGAACAGAGATAGCCAGCTCGATGCACGTGCACAGTGATGTCGGCCGATGCGCTGACACGCACCCGGGTGCGCCCTGCCCCAATCTGGAACAGCCGAGAACGACCGTGGACAAGTCCATTCCGCACCGCCAGCACACACCGCTGACGGGCACAGGTCGTCCCCTTTCCACTTTGGAGACCCTCC
>Ga0325403_1001453_pt1 | contig 19745 bp, 13 predicted proteins | sample PopdelMetagenome_19_FD_205665 | JGI IMG/M metagenome (GOLD analysis project Ga0325403, IMG submission 205665) | Populus deltoides microbial communities from Bellville, Georgia, United States - Xylem-PdKOR-R4 | ecosystem: Host-associated > Plants > Phyllosphere > Stem > Wood/Secondary xylem... | reverse complement strand
ATGATGATGGAGTTTTATTAGATTAGCTTGAAATTTTAAAGTAGGCTATGAGATTTTATTTTATGAATTAATCAATAAGAATATGATAACCTTTTTCTACATTTGCCTGAAAATCAACTTGGATTTTTTTACTCGTCAACAATTATTAATATTTGGATTTTTTTTCTTCGATTTATTTAGTTACAAATTCAAGTAATTAAAAAAGTATTTAATTGCAATAACCATCATCTATCTTGTCTTATATATATATATATATATATATATATATATATATATATATATATATATATATATCAGAATATCTATAGTTGAGGAATTAGTTTGAACCTCTGTAAAATAAAATGGCTTGATAGTATACTTTAAAATCTTATAATTATGAGATCTTGAGTTTAATATTTTTCAAGATCCTCTTATGGCAATCATAAAAGTTTAATGTTTAATCCACATAAATGGAGGGCTCATATATGCATATCATGTTGACTAATTTTGATAGTTTATTCTGAATTTTTTTTTAGAATAATAGATTAGAAATTTAATATATATTTAAGAATAAAGTTTACTCGTAAATTAAAAAAATTAAGAATTAATCTATTATTATAATAATAGCCATTAAACTTTTATTTTGATAGCAATTTCATTTGATGATACTCTCAATAAATGTATCTATATACATGGGTGATATTTTTTGTTTGGTTCGGTTTTTATAAAAAAAGTAACCAAACCGATTTAAAAAAAACCAAAATCGGTTCAAACCGACCGGTTTCGGTTCGGTTCGGTTTTTTAGAACAAAAACCGGTTCAAACCGGTTTGGCTCGGTTATGGCTTGGTTTTTTTTTATTTGGCTCTGTTTTTTCCTTTTTTTTTGTTTGGATTCAATTCGGTTTTTTCAATTTCAGACTTATAAAACCGAACCAAACTGATCAGTTGTTTTAAAATTTTAATCAGTTTTTTTTATAATTCAATTTTTATAATTATTTTTTTCAGTTTTCTCAATTCAGTCCGTTTTTGAATTTCTTTATTCACCCCAACCTATATATTTATTCGCCCCAAAATATAGTTATTTTTAAAACTACCATGACTATTTCAGGAAAGGGAGTTGAATTGTAACATTGAAGGGGGGAATTAGACACGGGACATGGCAGTAAAGATTTGGCTGAGTGAATCTGTCCTTGCCTACGTTCATATTTTGCCCAACAAACTAATTAATTTTCCGTACGCTGCGGTGAATATTATTTTATCAGTCGTACTGAATCAGTCCAGCCTGTGGTGATTCATTGAGTTTAGATAAGTTTTTAAATTAAACTCGACAGAAAGTTGATTTGATATAATTTAATTATAACTCATCTACTAAAAATACAATTTGTTATTTTTCAATACAATATAATTTTCATGTATTTTTAATATTAAAATAATAACGTTTGAATTGAGCAAATTAACTTATTTAAATTGTAACCAGATCATGGATACAACCAAATTTAATAACTTTTTTTTATTAAAATTTATTTTTTATTTAATTATACGATAATAAAAATATATTTTTGCAAGCACGACAACAAATAAAATTATAGAAAAGATGTATTTTAAATCAAAATTATCTTTTTTTATTCATATTTTTTTACAACAAAACAATTTTTTTTAGCATCATAGTTGAATAAAAAGCAACATCAATAAAAAAAATATTCAAAAACACCATAACAATTTGAACTAAAAGAGATAAAAAGTATATTCTTGATCAAAAACCTAATTTTTTTATGCATTTCTTTTTTATATTGAAAAGAATAATTTTCTTACAATTTGTTTATGCAAAAACTTATTTTGACTTTAAAAGCAACTTTCAATAAAAAAAATTAAAAATTATTAATTAATCATTCTTATGTAACTATATAAAAAAATATGAAAACAATAAATTTGAGAAAATTATATAAAAAGCTTTACAATAAAAAATTTAAGAAAAAAATATTTTATTTTCATTCAATATCAAAGTGTAAATTATTTTAAAATTACCATTGGCTTAAAGTTGTCATCATGGCCTGAAAAAGTTATTACAGAAAAGCTGGTTGGATTAGACATTTTGGGGCAGCACCGAGACCGCTGTAGTATCAATCGGCCAGAAAGGACCATACTAGGATGTAGTCAGATATCAGACAATCGTTTGCGTGCAAGTTTTGTCAAATTTGGTGGAGAGATGAAGCATTGAATGCCTTGAAAAGGAGGTCATCCAAGCAGCTTTTGGGCAAAACCAATGATGAACAGTTCCAGACGACACGTCGTGTAGTTTGTCCCTTGTTTTTTTACTATTTGGTCAAAACACGTCGTTCAATTTAAATAAAACAATGTTATTTTGACTTTTAAAGTTTTAATTTAGGGATTTAAAAAAAGTTTAATTTGGTCCCTTGTCTTTTAATTTTTTTCAATTACACCCTTAATTGACCCTAAACTTCTGATTTTATGCAATTTTACCCCTGTCGAACTTCAATTAGGTCCCCAAAGTTTGACGCCTTTTGCAAAATGATCATCGGCTGTGAATTTCTTCAATTTAGCCCTTAATTGACCCAAATCTTTTGATTTTCTAGTAATTTTATCCCTGGTTTAAATCAATTAACCTGGTAAAAATTAAATTTGATTTCCTAAAATTCCAATCTTTTCAATTAAGCCCAAATTAGGCCCCTAAACTTAATTTTTCACTAATTAAGCCCCTAATAAAATTAATTTGACCCATTTAAACTATAATTATATCCTTGCACCTAATTAAATTCTTTAATTGGACTCAAATTAATTCTTAAACAAAATTAAACTTTAATTTGGCCCATGATTAAGTCAAATTGACCTATTAAAAATCTAATTATATCCTTAGACTTAATTTTTATGCAGATTCATCCAATAATAATTTAATTTGACATTGAATCTACATTATCTCTTTAGTTTTGGGTATAATGAGGGTACAATTATGCTCTGGGTTCCATCCGAAATTGCAGCTTGATCTTCCTCTATATTTAAAATTCTCCCAGCTTGTTTTTTTTTCCTCTAAAATACCAGTTTTCTTGCTATTATTATTATTATTATTATTATTATTATTATTATTATTATTATTTATTTTTTGATTTTTTTTTTATTTTGGAAAGAAAGAAAATGAATTTAGAGAATAACCCAGAAATGGGTTTCGACAGTTTCTATGCCCAAAATCTTCCACCTTGATCAAAAGATGCATGGTCAAAATCTTTGGCTTTTTCATCTTTATTTTCCTTAACCAACTCATCCATAGGTGTGATAACATGTCTTTTTTTTTTTTTGTATTATGAACCCTTTAGGTTAGCCTCTCTTAACAAACTTACAATCATAGCATATTGTCAATCCATTCAATCTTTTATATCATTTAACACCACATTTATACACTCAAATTATTATTGCATTACCTATAATAAAAAGAATGTGTTCTTCCCTCATTGGTGATGACTCATCATTAAAATAAATCATCAAATCTAAAATTTTATGTTAATAATAAAAATATCCTTACACACTTCCTTACATGTTTACATTCAATAATATCACTACACTCATGTTTCACTCAAATTTTGGTTTTTCACAATAATAATCTTATATTTTTATCTTTTACCTCTTATGCTCTCCTTTTCAGTTCTTCAGGGAACTAAACAAAAAAAAAATAGTTTATAATGTTCAACCAAAGATTTCAAGACACAAGGTAATTAAGAAAAAAGTAATGAAAATGAAATAAAAAAAACAAAGTAAATACAAAAGCAAAATCCAAGAATGACTATAAAACTTGAAAAAAATGTATGCTCAATATCCTAAAACAAAATTTTCAATAAACTCTACTAGTGAAACATTGATTTAGCATAATTGATTTGTAATGTTCTTTAAGATCTTAAATCAAAATTTTATAGTTTCAATAACCTGAAATCAATTTCTAAGCAAACAATACCCACTAATCAAAGACAAGCTTATGCAAATTACAATTTCTCAAGTATCCAAATTCATATTCTGTAATCTCAATTTTTTCAACATAAGCTAAACTAATGTGATTTTTTCTTTTCATCTTTTATACTATTTGAAAATAGATATAACATAACAAAAACTTTTGTCTTGTTTTTTTTTATAGGGTTGCCAAAAATTCAAGAATAAAGATCAAAACAAATAATGCATAAATTTAAAGATAGATATATAAAACCTAATTTTAAAGCCTTGCTCTGATATCAACTAATGAGATCCTGAAGGGTAAGAATGAACCCACAATCAAGATTGAAAACAACCCAAGAATGCTAAAATTAGATTGATAAAAAAACCAAACCAAATAATTATCAAAATCAAGGAATTGAAGTTATTTGATGAAAGTCCCTAACTCGTTGATTATAAAGAATCAAGAAATGGAATTATAAGAATGAGTTCCATAATGACAATAATATTTCTAAATAAAAAGTATGGGCAACCTTACACAAACAATATTATTTCTAAAATTCCTAAAAAACCTGAATATAATTTAAATAACTCTATTATACTAGGTAAAAAGTCTTAAATAAGCTGAAAAAATAACAAAAAGTTTTAAATAAAATAGAAAAAATAATTCTAAACTAACTAGAAAAATAATGTATTTCTCGTATAGTAGCTTTTTAGCTTCATTGCAAAGCCTTCTGGATGTCTGATCATTATGAAATTTTAAACTTATAGAAAATAAGACCTTTAGAATCTTTTGAAAAAAATTCAAACTTGATCCAATGGTTGAATCAAAAGTTATACTTGTTAGCATAAAACTATACATTATAAAAAATAAGCTCAAAACCACCTCTCCTTATCCAGTCTGCAAGCTACCAAGATTTCTTGTCTAATCCGGAAACTACTAGACTTTCCCAACTCTTTTTATGTGAAATATATAAATTAAAGTCTGATCATCTCTTAAAATCATCTTAACACTTGACTTGGCCCAAATATCTTGAATTCACCCATTAAATGCATATATGATCTTCTTGTCTATTGGCCTTGTAATAAGCTTAATCGACATCTCTAATGAATCCTTTGGTATTGCTTACTAATTCTCATCAAAGGGAAAGTCTTAGGATTAATTTTGAAGTCTATATTCAAAATGTACTTTTAGTTTTTTTCGATACATGTATCGATGCAAACTCTATAGATATAAAGATCCGCAAACCCATAGACAAATTGATTTCCTTCCAAGAAAGCTAAGATCACGTTTGAATTTGAGTTTGACCCAGTAGGAACCTTGTCATGAAGAACCAAAACTATAAAGAAAACCACCCTCACCTTATGCCTATATCAAGACACAAACAAGAAGTATAAAAAACACCATGAAGATTGATCAATCTTTCAATAAGTTTGAGTAGTTCAATCAAGAACTAAAGTATGAGAATCACTCATCACACACAATATGCAACAACTTTGTTATTATTGTCAAGATTTAATAAAATCCTTATATAAGAGTATTTATATGTAAACCCTAAAACTAATGGATTAGACATGCACCCAATTTAAATAAAGCACAAGCTAGCTAAAATAAGGTTTAAAATAATAAAAATAAATAAAATAATAGTTTAAGATTATTTTTCACCTTTTGCCACATATGATAGTGAAAAATATCCAAAAGAGATAATTATTGAAGAATTCTTGTTGAACAAAAGCTTAATGTCATATAAAATAAGAATTAATTCTTAACCAATTAGTTCTTCTTGTTTAATATGTAATCCTTGTAAAATAAATAATCAAAGGCTGACATATAAGTTCACAATAGCATTAAGAACTCTTTGTAGTGAATGAAATCTATAACTTTTAAGGAAACAATGTTTTTTTTTTCTTTTTTTGCACTTTGCTGACAAGTTCTAGGCTCAACTTCAAACATGTCATTTTCTCTCGTACGGATGAATTAGAGGACCAATATATAGTTAAAAAGGTACAGATGTCTAGTTTCCAATCCAATTAGAATAACATCCAAACTTATTTGTTAGCTTCATATATGACCCAAAAAGTAGACAGGGGTTTAGACTGACATATTTGAACCTTTTTAACCCAAGCCTCTTTTTGATGTCGTAGCCAGGATTACAATGATGTGATTATTTAAATATCTAGAATTATTTATGGACTAGTACACATATATGTGTTGAGAGTATTTTATCTAAGTCCAAGTCCAACTTTTCATAAGACTTCTTCTCTTAGAAGAGTAATATGATATGATACATGAATGGTTTTTCATTATACTCTCCTTCTCCTCCTACCTACTCTCCCTTCAATTATTTTCAACAACCAGACTATAAGCTAGATAGCTGATAGTAAGTAAAAAGATTGATCATTATTTCATCATGCTAGGGGCAAAATGGGTGGATTTAACAACTCAAATATGCCACTAACATAAATTGAAGCACTACATTCTTAGAAACTTAGTATTTACTATTTTACAAGGCCACATTAAAAAATAAATAAATATAAAACAAATATGTCCATGTTATAGAAAACTATTTGGCATTATTATTGAACCTGGCCCACTAGATCAACTGTGAAACCTCTTGACTCGACTCCTTAGCTAGCTTGGATTTAAAATTAAACCATATGAGAGTTGCCCTGATAAACCCAATCAATTTAGTAAGTTTAAAGACAACTCAGATGGACAGTAAATAGCGTGGTTTGGCTTCATAAAAAATTCAAGATGACTTTTTTTTTAATATTGAGAAGTCATCAGATTGGATTGACCTAAGTTTTGCGACTTAACTTGCCAAATTCATGGTTCGTGTAATAGACTCCATTGGGTTTAAGAACTTTATATTTTTTTTTATAACTATTTGTACTTAATTGTATGATAATAAAAATTGATGCTCATAAAATTAAAACAAACCAAATGTGAAAATGTTTGTTTAAGACTGTGATAATCTTATAGGAAACAAACCAAAATAGTTTATAAACTCAAATTCAAAATCAAGCAAATATTAAAGGAAAAAATTAAAAAATAAAAGATGAAAGTGAAAGAAAAGGAGCGTATGCTAAAAAAAAAGAGAATAAAAAAAAGCATCTCCTTCACTGTTGATAAGAAAAATGAAAGAGGTGAGTTGACACCTTAAATCTTTTAGATGTATTAGAAAATAAATGATTAATTTTTTTTTATGTTTTGTTTTTATCTTGGTTCAGTTTTTTCGGTTTCTAAAATATAAAACTGTCAAACTGATTTTTTATATATAAATTTTCTAACCTGTTTGAAGTTTGATTTCTCGGGTTCGTATTTTTTATTAATTTAATATGTATTCTAAATAATCAGATTATTTTGCTAAACCATATCTATAAGATCCATGTATGTTAAAAAGCACAACATGTTTTCACCATACAAGAAGAAGCTATGCAAGAGCATGAGAAAGCAAGTCATTATTTTAATAACCATTATATTTAATATTTCACAGCAAGTACAATGGCATCAAGCTCAGCACCTTCCCTTGGAGTAGAACCAAAACCAAACATCACCCAACTTTGTTTCTCCATATGTTCCATGATTCTTTTAAGTGGCTTTATCAACAAAAGTAAACACATAAAAACAGTCACGGTCACACCGACAAAGTTCACACGTGACCAAAAAAGAAAAAGACAGGAAAACTTCAAATTTACGACACAACCAAAGTTTTTTTTTTTGGGTCAATTATACCATAAAAATATTTATTTCTGAATTGTATCATTTTGTTAGATATAGCTAACAAAATCTTTGAAAAAACAACGACATGCTCGTCACATAAGTGTATGGAATTAGAAGGAAAATTCGTCTTTAATACAATATGAAAGAAATATATGTGAGTGAACGGCAATTAGAAGTATTGCTTGGAAGATTTATGATTTTATATTTTAATGTTACGTGTGTATTGCTTCATATGTCTTGCAAAAGAATTGGAGGAAAACTCTTCTCCAATTTCTTCTTCTTCTTATGGGAATCACACGAGAATCACGCATATACTTCAATGATTAGGGGAATGATTTTATGATATATATTCAAATTTTATATACAATTTTTCAATTAGACAAGTTATTTTCCTTACAGTTAAAATGATTGATTGATTGGTTCAAATTAGTCGAGTCAATCAATTGACTAGTCCCTACAAATTTTCAGGAACTCAGCGATCAATTAGTTAATCTAAGTTAACTAGGTCCAACCTGTTCTATTGACAAGATCCCTCACAACTTGTTCTTGTACTCGATCTTCCAGTCACAAGCTATTTTATTCATTTTCCCGTCAACTTTCAACATCAAACCAAGTTGCCACATATATTTACAAAGGAACTGTGGCTTTGCGGCAGGAAGTAATTCTTCTCAGACTCTCTCAGTTGCTCAGCAAAGAAATCCTACTGCATCAGTCCTGTACATGTGGTTGAATCGCAAACCTAACCTTTTATTATTTGAATCGGTCTACACTAACGGTACCGAAGGAGGGTACCGGGCGTGCACCAATCAAGCCTGAATAACATCCTGAGATTCATTTACACAAATAATAAAAGCCGCAGAAAGATCAATATCCAGGTAAAATGAAGCCAAACTCGTAATTACTCGATGGCAGCAAAAGATTTTAGTAAGAAAGCTTCCATATACAAAATTAACTAAATTGAAACAATTGTGCGTTATTTTCCCAAGTTATATCAAGAAACAATCCCGGAGAATGTCTGCTATATCTTGCTAATGGTTTCCCAATTTCATACTCACCCACCACCAAAAAAATATGGCAAAAAAAGTGTCTCTGCACAGTATCCATCCACAATTTTTCTGTAAGAACCAAGCACAATAGAGTTCCACCATTACAAGAAGTTTCCCACAAGTATGAGAAAGCAAGAATCCTAAGAACGAAGGTTGCACCGTTATCTTTGAAATCTCAGAGCAATTTCCATCAAGCAGAGTGCCTTGCACAAGCCGAAATATTCCTCAAGTCTACAGACCATATCAGCATATGTGTGGATTTTTCTACTACATTCACAAACGTGACCACATAAAAACAATCATGGCGTTCACACAAGATTGTTATTCAATCATGATGGATGACCATAAGAACTGTTGTTGAGCATAAGATTCAATCTGGATGAAAACAAAGAATTCAATAACTCATTTACAGTACTTTTACAACTGGAATTAAATCAAGAAAAATAATAAGAGTTTAGAACTGCAAGACCTCAATCTATCCTTTCCATCCAAATCAAATGGTGAAATTAGAAACAAAGGACACGATTGGATCAGTTGAAACAATCAAAGGAAAAGTGTGGTGATTGTGATTAAAATGTGAAAGAGCTTAGAACTGCTAGAAAACCACTGTACCCTTTTCATCTATGATCCTTTATCTTGAAAGATTCAGCACGCTGATTTATGAACGCTGATTTATGATCCTTTATCTCCTGGTACAGTTTCAATATCTGGGTAGATTCAGCACGCTGATTTATGAACTGCTGCAGGAACTTATTTTCAGATGCAATGAAGAATGTAGTGCTTCTGAAACTCTTCTCAATCAAACCTTGAGACACTAGAAATTGCAAAACCGAAGCCCTTGGAGTGAGCCTCTTTTCCAAGCTATACGAGACAAGTGTTGGGTTTTTGGCAATAAAAGAAGATTCCCAGCCCAATTTGTTGACAAAAAGATCCATCACTGCCACAACCTTCTCTTCAGATAGGGTCATAAACCACGGAGACTTTGCAAATGCTGCAAGAATCTCTTCATGGGACAAACCCCATCTCCTATATACATCAAGTTTCTTTTCCCATGTGGATCTGCTCATGGACGTCAATGCTAGGATCGCAACGACAAATTGAGTCTTGCAAGGATCTAATCCCATTTTCCTCACTTTGCACAGCACCATGTTAAATTTCTTTGGACTCAACAACAATGTTTTAGGGTGGCTACGAACTAGCATAACAATATTCTTGTCAGGCACTCCATTATCTCGCAAAATCTGGGAAATATATTTCACAGTTACAGGATTAAGTTGAAGAACAAGAGGAGTACTTTTGAATACTTGAACAATGGTATCATTTGGGAACCAATTTTTCAAAAAATCAAAAGTAGGGACTAACTGGTTTTCTAAGCTGCATCTCAAAATCCAAGGGTAGAAGGATATGATTTTAGCAACATCAGCGGTTGAAACACCTTTAGAATACAAAAACTCAAGTTTGGGTAAAAGGGTTTTGTCAGGATTGTACAAAAGCAGTTCAGGGCATTTTCTGGTAAGTTTTAAAGTTTGGTTCTCTGAGAAGCCATGGTCCTTGAAGAAGCTAAGTAAAGAATCGGGTTTATGTGGGGTTTCATAATGGACACGTTTAGAAGCTTCTAATGCAGATGTTAGAGAAAACCCACATTTGTTAACGAGGTAAGAAACAGTAAAGGAGTGTTGATTTGCATTTCCATTGCTTTTGCTTGATGAGATGTGTCTGAGAGATGATAATAATGCAGGGTTTTCGAGAAAATAGTGTTGTCTATGATTTGTTGAAGCTCTTACAGCACTCCCTAACATTCTGCAATTGGATTCAAACAACGGAAATGAAGCTTGAGGAATACAAAGCTACTTACCTCTCTTTCAATTTTGATTTTACATCTCTACCTCTACATGTTTAGCCCTACATATCAGAGCAGAGAACGAGGCGACTCGGTGTCGATGGACATGTCAGACCCACAAACCAATCCTCTTCTGTTTCTCTTTTCTTTAAGATAAGGTGAAAAGGTCACCAAAATGTAGAACTTTGAAAGGATTCTTGGCCATAAAGTGAGGATTTTCCATGAAAATTATAAGTAATCAACGGCACAGATGTTGATGTCATTTGTTCTTCCATTTATTGAATTTGAAGTTGGCGTTTCAAATCCTTTACTTTTGACTGATTTTTTCTAAGAGATATTGTCTTCTATCCATTCTTATATGCTCGTGCTAAGTTCCGTTTTGAAAAATGATACTTGAGGTTTATAAATTATAAAAAAACTTAACAATCTACGAGTGAGGTAAAAAGACTGATTGTGTATAAAATATATATGAAAAATTTAACAATTTTATAATATGTAAATAATTAAAAATATATTTTTGTATTTTTTTTAAATAAGGAATTTTTAAAATATTTTTTTTCTTTTGAAATTCTAAAGAAAAAAACATGTATATTTAATACTGATTCAGTATCTCACAGTGTAAGTCTAAAGCTCAAATATTAAATAAAATTATTAGAAATATTTAATCGAGTCTTTACTTGATTTTTTTAGGTCTAGAAATATAATCCCTATATTAATTATATTCTAGTTCTTAATTTTTAAAATATATTTTAATCAAGTCATACTTAATTAAATCATCCTAGTTTAATTTATGACTAATGGTTATTAATGTGTGTGAGCCATTAGAATCCTTGGATGTTGACCAAAATATAAATTATAATTCTAATTAAATAGAATTAAATAATTTAATTTATTATCAATTCAACAAATAATTAATTAATATTTGAAGATAAGATGTGTCGTCTAGAAATGTGTCATGATCCTCTAAATATTAAAAAAGTCATTATTGGTTTGACTTAACCTTTTAGTAACAGGTTTCTTAATGTAATTAATATTCTTTTATCAATTTTTGATTTAACATTAAAGTATGGAGTATGTCTATCATGTTAAATCATTTTTATTTTCAACATAATAGTAATTGATTTTTTGAAAAAGATTTGAAACTCTTTTCAAATCTCATTCCACCTTGGTTAGGAATTTTATAAAGAAAAAAACATTATATATATTAGTCTTCGTGACTATTATAAATATCTAGTATTTAAGAGAACATTAACCAAGAATATTTTAGACACAATGCTTTGATGTAATAGGAATTCCATAATTATAACAACTTTAAAATTTCATTTGCAAAGCATTTTTGTTACATGAACTTTATCTTTATTCTAGATTCATAGATTAAATATTATATTCATTAATATAATATTATATTAATATTAAAGATAAAGTAAACCTTTATTAAAAATAAATATGTATATACATAAATATAATAATACCACATGTAACCAACTAATTGACTTTAAGCCATATTAAACTAACAATCTCTCGCTTATATTAAAGTCAATCGCTCATGCATCTAATACCATATTGCTCCATGTAACATTAATGTTTCTATATGGATGGTGACTTAGTAAGAAGATCTTCTAAATTCTCTTCGGTGGACACTCACTCTATCTTTATATTTTTCATTTCATTGATTCATAAAATCAAATGGAATTTTTTAACTACTTGTTTGGATAATTGATGAGACATTAGTTCCTTTACTTATAGAATGGCTCCATTGTTATCACGATATATGGCTATTGGATCAATAATGCTAATAACCAACCTAGTTCATTGATGAACTTTTTTATCCAAACAACCTCTTTGTTTCTTTAAACGTGGAGGTGTACTCTTATTTAATTTTAGAATCACTTGTGCTCTCTTGGTTGGAACTCTTCTAACTTAGAGCATTACCATTTAGAATAAAACATATATTGGTTGATATTCACTATTTTTCTAACATTTCATTGCAAAAAAAATCTTAATTCAAACAATTTTGAATTTTTAGTTTATCTTTTCCATTGATGGATTCTATAGCCAAGTATAAGATATTGTTTTCATTATATTTTTCTCAATTTATGTCTTATAACACATATCTTTGGAGGGAGATGTTCCATGCAAAATAGATAAGAATCCAATCATAGATTCTTCCATGCTAGGCTATTTTAGCATCTGGTCTATATGCATGGATTAAGACAATAGCAACCTTTTAAATCTATCTTTATAAATCTCTATATGCAGTATATAGGTTGCTTCTTCTAATTTTTTATGGAGAAATTCTTGGACAGTCAAAACTTTACTGATTAAAGTAAAGATATGTCGTTTCTTAACAATAATATGTCATCTACATATAATATTAGGAAAATGATACCACGCATGCTAACTTTTTGTAGAAACATAGTTTATCCATATTTTTTTATGAAATCAAATTTGTTGATTATGCCATCAAAATTAAATATTCCTACTCCTTAAAGCTTGCATTGCACATTTGTACATTGCTTTTCTTGTTAGTCTTTCTCTTAAAGATCCACTTAGATCTATTAGGGTTTTATCCCTTTAGGTGGATCAAACAAGTTCTAAACTTGGTTAGTACATGAAGTCCATAACTTCAAGTTATTTTTTGGAATAAATATCATATATTACTTCCAAGAAATTGGTAGACTCATCAATTATAGCAACATGTCATTCACAACTTCCATGAGAGGTTCTTATTTAATTGATGCATGACATGTCCTACCCTGGTGAGCTCGTGACACCTATAATCTAGGTTATGGACTCCAATAGATTCAATAATATTTTTTTATTTAATTATATAATAAAAAAATAAAGACCAATTCAAAATGAATAAAATATCAAATGATAAAATTAAAAAAAAAATCTAATAAGAAAATTCAACAAAAACCCAATATTAAGGATGAAACCGGAAAAAAAAAAGAAGTTAGGTCAAGCTAGGCATGTGGGTCTGGGTGGCTCGGTATGCCTAGACCTTAAAAAAAATCCTATGAGTGATTTACAAGGCTAGATTTTTTTAAAGGGAGGAAGACATGTCATCCACTTTTTATTTTTTATTTTTTAAAAAAGAATCAGACGATGTGTTGCTTGTCGGGGCGGATGATGCGTTAATTGCTGCTTCCCAACTTAGAATCTAGCTACTAGTGTGATGGTTGAAAAATCAGGTAATGAGGTTTTTAGGGATGAAAATCTATTTTTTCAATCTATTTTTACTAAAAAAAACACTTAGTAAACACTTGAAAGCCTTTCTAAACCATAACAACCCCAAATTACCCAAAACAAAATCAACTGAATAAAAAAAATCAAAACATAACCTGATCTTTTTTTCCAGACATGTTTATAGAAAAAACCCACTACCATCCAAAAAATTAAAACAAAAAAAAAATTAGTTGCTATAAATTGCTATAGTAAATTCCATTGGCATTTTAGGTTTTACTAGTTTATTGGTTTACACTATGTTGTGGGACATATCACTTTTTTTCAACAAAAAAAAATAAATAGGTGGTGCTAACATGTTTTCTATTATAAAAAAATAAATTATATGAGGATTAATTTTATGTGACCTGGTTGATTCGATGAGTAAAAACAAAACTTGAATGATAAAAAAAAAAAACAAAAATAGACATATGTAAAATCAAGCACCAATAAAATAACAGGATATCACGATGAACCCATATAAAGCAAAATAAAAATAAAAATAAAAATAAAAAAGACTAATTAAAAATAGACAAAATATTTTAGGATGAAATTAAAGAAAAAATTGATTAAAAAATAAAAAAAGACTAGAAGGATAAAATTGAGAAAAAAAGTAAAGTACACAAAAAAAAAAACATTAGACGTGTAGACATGGATAACCTAGTGCATCAAGGCCTCAACAAAAAAGGAGGAGGTGCATAGGTCCTTCAGCCCAGGCCCGCATGCGTGACCTTTATTTATTTGTTTTTTTTAAAAGGTGGATGACGCGTTGTCCACCCCTGATATATTTGGAAAAAAATAATAGGCAACACATTGCTTATTTTGCCAGATTTCGATGACCATAGATCACTGTAAAGTGGGACAGGGGTGTTTTGCATCTAAAAATCTATTTTCAACTATATTTGTACCTCAAAACATGTAAAAGAACCTAGAGACCTAAATAAACCCATTTATGCATTTAAAAAAAATGACAAAAAAAACCTCAAACCCAAAAACTTTTCAAGGTCATATCTACTTTCTCAGGTAATTTGAAGGTAAAATAACACCTCATTAGAACTTTTCTCATCGAATGCAACTCAATGACACCAAAAACGATCATTTTGGTTATTGGAATTGGTGTTAACCAACAACTTTCTCTCTCCATATCGAAATCTGATGACTTTCTCTTTTTTCTTTCAAAACAGAGTTAATTTGCATTTTTTTACTAAGTTTTCTTTTTATTTAACTTTGGTATTTTTTTGCTAAGTGCTTCTTTTGAGAATATGATTTTTTTTCCTTGATTTGTTTATGAGTTTTTTTTTTTTAATTTCATCGTTTTGCATGAAATAATTTGCTTTTGAACTTTGTTATTTTTTCACTTTTCTTTCTATTTGGTTATTATAATAGCGAGTTGGTAAAGCTAACCCATGTTAGCTCGGGTTTTTTTTTGTTGAGCTTTGTTATTTTTGCTAGGTGCTTCTTTTGACTTTTTTTTTTTATCTTGATCTTATATAGTGGTTGTGAGTTTATCAAGTTAGACCGAGTTGGCTTGAGTTTTCTTCTTCATCATTATATTTTTTGATTTTTTATATATCAAGTTATTAGGTCTTGAATTTTATAATTTCTTTTCATTTTTTTTTACGTGTTGTTTTGATTTTATATCTTAAATTGTATTTTAGTAAATTTAACTTGATTTATCTCGGATTATTATTATTTAAATATTATTTTTTATATTAAAAAAATTTAGATAAGAGTTACTTATTTAATAAGAACTCAATCAAGATATTTTTTTTAACCAAAATAAAAAAAATTACACCGCTGCAATCATGTAGAACAATGAATTTAGCTGCATTACTTTATCCACATGGCTCAGCGTTTTTTAATTATAATTATAATTAAAATATAAATAATTATAATTATAATATGTTTTATTGATAGGGAGGGGCCTAGAGGCCCTAGACCTAGTCCAAGTTCAAAATACTGAAGAAGAAAGAAAGAAAGAAATAAAAGAACGGAGAAACCCTCCCTTTCTGTACTCTAGACAGACACTTCACATTCCAAGCAGCCATCACTGTAACTTTCGGCAACCTTGTCTTCTCCTCGTTTGAGCCCAAGATTTTTAGAGAAATGGCTGCCAGTTTCGTTTCTAAATGCTCTCGTGGTGCGTGAATCCCTGTTACTCTGTTAGGATTTCCTTTCTTTCATTTCATTTATGCGAGTTTCTGTGGTGCGGTGTTGTGCACATTTTTTAAAGCTTGATTTTCTTGAGAGTTTTAATCTTTTCGTAGTTAAGGAGCTTGGATGTTCATTTTAGGAGAATATACAATATTAGGATTCAACATGTCTTTGTAGGTTTTTATTTTTTACTCTGGGGATTTTAGATTCAAATCCATGCTCAAGGCAAGCAGCTATCTGAAGCTCAAAAGGCTTGGGTTGTGTGCATCTTAAGCTTGTTGATGAGACTATAAGTTGTCTGCTTGTTTCAAGTTGAATTAGGTATCCTTAGGAGACATTTAGCTTGGGTTTTAGGTTTCGATAATGAAGACCTTGAAGTCCTAAATTGATTCCTTTTCAACTTCTTCATGCTGGTTGGATGTATTAGAAAAATGTACTTGAAGCCATAAATTTACCATGATACATAGAATGCTGCAGTTAGTGGAATTATGATGTAGCTTTATTTCACCTCGTGCAACATGGGGCACTTGGATTTGGGGGATCATAATAGTGATGCTTAAGGACTATTTGTGTTGGACAGCTTTGCCACATTTTAAGAACAATGAAAGTCTGCCATGTTCTATAACATCCCAAGGTTGTAATTACTGTAACTGTCACACGGTTATTCACTTGAGCTATAATAGCATGGAAAATTATTGGTTCATTTGGTATGGAGTAGTGATGGCTTGTTCGTTAAATTTTTGTTCCTTGCCAAGTAGATATGAAAATAAATTACGCATGAGACAGTCAGCCAAATATGGATTTTTTTAGCTTTCTTGAGCATTTTTTGTACTTGTTTAATTATTTTAACTTCTTGGTGATGCTATGTCGTTGATTTCTTTTCATGAAAACCAAGAACTTAGTTTAGTTTGCATGATTAAGTAACAAAATTTTATATATCCACTTACTGTATTTTTTGTATGATGTACTGGAAAACAAAACTAGGGGACTGTTCATTGTTCAGGGGCCTTGGTACCAATGTTTCTAATTTACTGAGCACAGCCACTCGAATGACATGGAGCAATTTCTTATCTCAGGTCAGATTATTTCTCTATGTACTTTGATTTAATCAAGTGTCTTGTATCATGGAAGTATCAGAAATTCTGAGGTCTATTTCCTATATACTTGAAAAGGTTGCATTTAGATGTGCAAGAAACTGTCAAGTAAATGGCTTTTTTTACTGGGTTCTGAAATCGTGAAGGAGTTCTGCTATTTTCTATGTGAATGGCTGTTGGGAAGAGACTTGTTCTCCTGAAAAAGCCATGTTTCCCTCCCTTTGATTCAAGAGATTTACAATTGTGCCTAGTTTTCCTCGAGAGTACTTAAAACAAGGGAGAAAGGTGTTTCTTGCATGTTGAGGGACGTAGATTATCTCAACCAATGCCTAACATTATCAGTTATTGCTAGGATCAGTTATTTTTCTCCTCTGTTATCTTCCTCATGACCATGGTCTGAATGTCCTGCTACACTTTTACAGCATCAAAGAACTTTCATACAGATGAGGACTGTTCTCAAGGTTGTGGATAACTCAGGAGCAAAAAAGGTGATGTGCATACAACCTTTGAAGGGGAGGAAAGGGGCAAGGTTGGGGGACACCATCATTGCCTCTGTAAAGGAAGCTGCTCCAAATGGAAAAGTGAAGAAAGGCGCGGTTGTGCGAGGTGTAGTAGTGCGTGCTGCAATGCAGCGTGGCCGTTGTGATGGGAGTGAGGTCAAGTTCGATGATAATGCAGTAGTGATTATTGACAAGCAAGGCCAGCCAGTGGGGAGCAGGGTTTTTGGGCCAGTTCCACATGAGCTGAGGAAAAAAAAGCATGTCAAGATCCTTGCTCTGGCAGAGCATATTGCCTGAGGTATGGATTACTTTGGTTTCTATGTTCTAGACATCTGGTAGAATTTTTCATTTAAAAAAAAAGGAAAATGGGTAGAGTTTTTAAAAGAGAACAAAACTGTTCTATACTTTCGTGGAGAATGTTATAGCATCCAGTGCTGAGCAACTAGTTATTGCAGCAAAAGTCATTGTTTTGCCCCTGGATTTATATAGGTCCTGCTTTTAATTTGCATTAGGATCCTTCCTGTCCTAATTGAAGTGCTGGACACTGAGCACTGCAGCATAATTAAACTGTGGAATCATGGCTCTTTAGCAACTGAACTGCAAAAAAGAAAGTGGCGAGTCTTTAACATCTTATTTTTCTTACAAGAAACTAATGAATCATGGCAAGTTTTTATTCTTCCTGTCCATGAGAGGCTAGCTTCGCAAATCCTCAAATGGGTTACTAAGCAACCTGGTTGTACCTTGAATCTCTACACACTCTCCGTCACTACACACACACTTCATCAGAGCTAGAATTTGTGAACCTTGTGATCTTTCTAGTTCAATTTTAGGACATCTTTCTCAGATGCATACTGGTTCAAAATCTGTTTTCCATGCTTCAATGAAAAATTGTCCCCCCATTGCAAGTCCAACCATGTGAGGGAATCTCATGGATGGATCCTGCAAATTCAACGGTTGAGATTTTTTCTACAACTGTTCTCAGGGAATATTTTGAATAAGATTTCGCATTATTGTTTTTGCTTCTACTTTCTAGCGACTTCCGAATATTTTTTTATTTAATAACTTTCACCCTGTTCAAGACTTGTAGACTGGGCTTGTTTTTGCCAATTTAGCCAGGATCTTGGGCACGACAGATTTATTTATTTATTTGTTACAGAAATATCTTCAGCATTTAAAAGTGATCACCTCCATCTTCCATCTATTTAAAAAGTAATCACCTTCATACTCCATCGTCTTTATTGATTATCACTTATTAAATATAATATGACTTCCATTTTTATTTTAATATGCTGTTTTCATTTTCTTGAAACCTTTAAATAATATCAATTTTAATGTGTTGTTCAAGTAATACATATAGTTTAATTAGGGGGGGGGGGGTGTTTGACAACTTTTGCTTTTAGTAGTGTTTTTTTTTCCTTGAAAAAACATTAAATTAATATTTGAAACCTAGTAAATATGAATGAATAAGATAAAATAAAAACTCCTGATTGAGAAATAATTGATAAGAAGCCCTAGCTTGAAGAAGTTTCCTGACAGCTAGCAATTAGCATAACTCACAACCATTTTGGTTTTAGGAAATTCAAGACACACACACACACACACACACACACACACACACACACACACACAAGTAACACCTTGTCTGGATCATAGCAAGAAAAGCTATAACCAATATCTGTTTTTATTTGGCATTAACTTAGAACCATGCACATCTAAAACATCTTTTACTAACATTAATGTAGCTGTATGTAAACTTGTAGCGTTAATTTCTAAATGAATGACCAAGTCAGGGATGCATTTTTATGCATCATATATATATATATATATATATTTTAAATGGAGAAAGGAAAATATAATGTTTATGTTTTATAAAATAAATTAAAAATTACAGGGCCCGATAAGTTGAGGAATAGTTGCCATAGCTAACAAAATACTAAAACAAGAAACTATTTTTTTTAGTAAAAGTAAAAAATAGATGTACATGAAATATTTTACATTTTCATTTATTTTATCTTAGATGCTAATTGTTGTTGCTAATAATATTTTTGTAAATGCATCATACAAATACAACTAATTTATATAAAATATTAGGAAAAAGATTAAAGACAAATTATACTAATCTCTTTGAATTATTATTAAACCTGTAAAAAAATTCAATCACTATTTAAAAATAAAGCTAAACCAAATAGTTTTGAAAAATAAGAGAGATGACATTAATCAATATTTTTAAAAATAATCTAAAAAGAAGAA
>Ga0325403_1001452_pt1 | contig 19750 bp, 15 predicted proteins | sample PopdelMetagenome_19_FD_205665 | JGI IMG/M metagenome (GOLD analysis project Ga0325403, IMG submission 205665) | Populus deltoides microbial communities from Bellville, Georgia, United States - Xylem-PdKOR-R4 | ecosystem: Host-associated > Plants > Phyllosphere > Stem > Wood/Secondary xylem... | reverse complement strand
CGTCCTACAAGCCTCCTCGCGACCTCCAGAAGCAGGTAAGCCGTTCTCATTTTCTCTTCATTCTTGTTTTAATTATGCAAATGAAGAACTGTGCGAAGGTAATTTAATTACCTTCGCACAGTTGCTGTACGCGTGAAATTGCTTCACGCGTGCAGTATAATTAATTTTGTCGGGCCACTGGTTTGGGCCAGTGGCCGGGCAGGCTGGGCCTAGCCCATAATAATCGGTTGAGAGAGAGATACGAGGATGATATTTTGACCCATCTGGAATTCGATCCGGATTTGTGGATGGAGGTTGGATCGTCAGGTGGACCCAATAAAAATCGGGTTTACGGGCTCTCCAACACTATGGCCGACAACTTGCAGTCGGCCCGTAGTGTTTCAACCATTGGGAGCTCCCAATCTAAGAAGTTTGTGGCCTTGCAGCAACACACAGCTCAGCTCACCGAAAAATACAACCACCTATCAGCGGAGTACGCGCAACTCAAAGCGTCTTATGCAGAACAAAGAGCGGAGTCTGCACAACAAAAAGCAGCTTATGTACAGCTTAGCGAAATGGTCATGAACATGGCAACACATAGTGGAACATGTGCGCCTAATCCTTTTTGGCCGTATAACCACCAGCCTCCTCCTCCTCCTCCAGCTCCACCTTTATATTAATTTGTAATAAACATTATTTACCTTTAAAATTTCATTTAATATTTTTTTTGAAACACATTCAGTTTGTAATGAATATTATTTAACTTTGATTTTTTGTTTTTGATATTTAATATAAATTTTATTTGCATAATTGGTTTTTATTACCATTAATTTAAATAATTTTATATTATATATTCTAAATAATTTTTAAAAAACAAATTTAGAAAAAACTATTACAAAGGGTTTTACCGACGGAATGAATCCGTCGGTATTTGACAGTAGCATTCACCGACGCCTTTATAGACGGATATATCCGGTCGGTATTTCAACCACTCACAGACAGCTTTACCGAAGGACTTAATCCGTCAGCATTTGACAGTAGCTGCCACACTTACTGATGAATTTACAGACGGATATATTCGGTCAGTATTTCATACACTCACCGACAGATTTACCGACGGTTTGTAGCCGTTGGTAAATCACGATATCACCGACGGCATAAAAATCCGTCGGTAGATTTCAAGCGGGAATCTTTTTTTTTGGCGCGCAAACTCCGTCTGTAAAACCATAGGCAAATGGTTTTTTTTTCTGACCGATATAGTGACGGAATGGGGAATCACCGACAAATGGAAAGCCGTCGGACGGAATGGGGAATCACTGACAGAGGATTGCATTTTCATTGATTTGCTTTCAGCATGTCGCCGTGGAAATAACTCTTCTCAATTTTTGTTTTTTGTGCTGCACATACTCTTGGTATTGATTTCTTATTAAACACAATTGCTGGTTTGATTTTGATAATCCATTGTTCGTTGATTATAGGTGTTGTCTACTTAGAATGGATGACCAACCAAAATTTTGTTTTTAATGAATCCTTTACAATACCATGTTCTTCTATCATTGTTTGGTTTTGGAATCGGTTCTGTTTGCTTACTGCATAATTGGCATCCTCGATTATGAATCATCAGACAACAATTCATCACTTCCATTGGTTTTGGCTTACCATTGCCTCAAATAGCTTTTTGTCCCAATAGTCTTATATAGTTGCTTTCCAGAGTTTTAACATTACAGTACTTGATTGCCCTGATTCTTCTACACATCACCTTGCTTTTTGTAAGCGTTGGCTTGACAATACCTACTATTCTTTAGATGAAAGCTAACACCTCTTCCTTGAAACAAGAGACCTAGCTTGGCATGTGTCCACACTTATGAGCAGCTCCGTCAAAATCCCATGTTTTTTTTGCTGTTCTTCTTGGAGTTCGATTGTCGGTCCTGCTTTGCCAACACCAGTCTCCTTCACTAGCCACATGCAGATCTTTGATTCTTATTTCTTCTGGCTTATTTTTGTTATAACGGTTTCAAAACTTATGTACTGGCATTGCACTCGGGATGTTTATTCCTCTGCCTTTTTGAATTGTTCTAGCAGGATACTAATAGCCTAATCCAAGATTGTTAAAAACGCATTTTTAATACGGCACGAAAAATATAAAATAAACTCAAATCATAAAAACAGATAATAAAATTGTAAGGAATTTTTTTTCATACATGGTTCAAGCACCTTAAAATACATGCTTCAAATAAAAATTCATACATAGTTCAAGTATCTTAAAATACATGATTCAAATAAAAATTCATACATAATTTAAATAACTTTTCATTAACTAACAATTAACAAACTTAAAACAAACAATCTGCTGGTGTGTCATGTAAACTAAAATTAGCTTCATTGCCTTCATCTTGCTCATTATTTCTCAGACATTCATTAATATCATTATCATCAAGAGGATTATTAGTGTCACTACTAGTACCAACACTAATATTATGAACATTAGTGTTATTACTAGTACCAACACCAATATTATCAATGTTATTTAACTCAAAACTCCTTGAATTCTCTAAATTGTCATCAATTTAAATCTCCAAATCATCTTCAGTACCATGACTCTTCATTTCAGCATAATTAGAAATTTCTTCTTTATCACTTTCATCTTATTTACCATTTTTTCTTCGTGTTACATTGTCAATAGCACCAAGCAAATCAAAGTTTGAATATTTTTTTTCCTCGGTTATCCAATCATCATCAGATGAAAGATCATCTACTACACCAAAATCATCAGCTTACTTTTTGACTTGGTTATCATTCAATTTCAAATTGCATATTACAAATACCAAGTCATTCATTTTTCTCTGGTGCAAACGATTTCTTCATTTTATATGAACCTAAATAAACAATTCAAATTTATAAGATTTTTATCAAATATTTCAACATTTAAAATAAAAAAAATAAAAAAAACTTGCAATTTCAAATGCACTTCAGTTACGCTCACTTCCAGATGAAGTACAAGTCAAGCTTAGAACTCGGATTGCAAACCTTTGTAATTCTGAACATTCATCCCCATAAGAATCCCACCATTGATTTGGAGTTTTTTTTATCTCTTGTTGTCTTGGCAGCCTTAATGCCAAACAATCTTTTTGCATCCTTGAATGATTCAAGTTGTAAGTCAATTTTGCCCCTTTCAATTGCATCGGACACCATCCTTTCTAAGCATTGATATAATCCAATTTTAATGTTGACATTAACCTTAAAATTGGGATTATAATGATAATAAGGATTCAAATAATAAGCTGCTGCATGTAAAGGTCTGTAGAGTTGAAGTTCCCATCTTGCATCAACAATATTCCATATAGGTATATAACTATACAAAAAAAACAGTAAAAATATCATTACAATCTAGGAATATCTCAATTGGAAGTATCTCTAAAGACATTCATATTAATAGATGACAACATTTGAAATAAACAATTAGCAAGATATATACCCTTTTTTTTCACAGAACCAAAATTCACTTGTATCTTCTCTTTTGCTTGATCCATTGCTTTATATATAAAACTCATAGCTGGTTTCTCATCTGAATCAACTAATCTGGTGACTACTTGGACAATATTTTCCTTCCCAATCCTCTCCACAATGACATCTAAAATCTCAAATACTTTATCAATAGTCTTGGACATATTAGAAGTATTCACCGATGATAAAAAAAATTGTCCTTTTAGGACTATTAACCAAAAAATTACAAATACAACGCCCTTTTTTATATGTCCATCCATTAGACATTATTGAACAACATGCTTTTTTTCCATTCTAGCTTGTACTTCTTAAGCAAGTTGATTGTTTGATCCACTTCTTGCTTCAAATACTTCTCTCTAATATCATGGTAGGATGGAGGCTTGAAACCTGCCCCATGCTTTGCAACCAATTCAAGTGCCTTAAAAAACTCAGGGTTTTTTACACAATTAAATGGAATGACACTAGTGTAGAAAAACCTTGCAATTTATCGACATGCTTATTCTCTAATATTCTTTTTTAGCAATTGATTTAGGGTTGTTTGTATACTTCCACTTCCACTAGTTGCTCTCTTTTCTTTGTCCTTGGAGCTAATTTCTTTTATTTCATCATCATCATCATTTCCAATATATTGTTGAGCCTTTCTTTTCTTTTCAGTTGCTTCTAGATTTTTCACCAAAACACCCAAAATCATCTGTTTAACATTTTCTATTACTTGCTGACATGGCTCAACATCCTTACGAGTGCAAGCCAAATGTTGTTTGAAACGAAAAATACCTCCACTGATAATTTTTTGACAATACTTGCACTGAACTTTTCAAGAATTCTTATCAATATATATACCATGTTGTCATCCCACATCAAGCCTATTACCAGAAGAATTTTTTCTAGATGTCATAAGTTCAACAATTCAAGAATCAACTCAAATCAGCCATGTAATCAATCTAAACATTTTATGATTGTAATTAATTTTTTGTTAAAAAAGAAGTACCATAATACATGTGTTAGAAAAATAATGCAGCCAGTAATGGGAACATTTGTAAAGTTAAAACAAATAAACTTTAAATCACAGAGAATCTACATTTTTATCCATATACAGCTTGTTCCATAATTTCCAAAACCATTTGAATTCAAAGACAATTATGAAAATTGTAGTGACAATTTAGAAGACTATAATCATGACCAGTAATATAAATCCCCTAAGCAAAGTGCATCTAGATATTAAACATCCCATATAAGCTATCTCAATGAATTAAAGTTTGTTGCACCACTAAAATCTGGGCAAGAAAAAGAAGATATCTTCTCCAGTCAACAAGCTCAACTATAAACAAATATAATTTAACACTCAAACTATAGTTTAAGTAGTAAACTATCCACTAAGCCAACTAGCCATTAACTACAAATCCAATTCCATCAATCACAGCTTATTCACAGAGAAGAACCAGAGTGCATAATATAAGCAGTAACTAAAGATGTGGAGAACACCACCTCTGATGCAGAACATCTGATTCAACCTATCAAGTTAAACATAGCCCCCTCTATTGAACAAAACAAATCTAGCAATATTCTATAGATTCACGTATAATTAGGCAGTTGAATTAAGAGAGAACCATTATCCATCAATATTCTATAGATTCACAGATAATTCAATCTTCAGTACCATGACATTATAAATGGAACAACTGATTGTGAAGAGAAAGTCGTTGATGATGGAAAAAAAAGGAGACCATTGTTGATGAAGGCTGAAGATTAAGTTGTTGTTAACGACTGAAGAGGAGAGCGGTGTTGATGAAGAGTGAAGAGTTTGAACTCTAAAGACTAAAGAGCGTTGCCGCTGTTGATGAAGAGGAAGTCGTGAGCCATTGATGATGGAGGAAAAAGGAGAGCGTTGCAGACTGAAGAGCGTTGTCGCCTGCTGTTGTTGATGAAGATTGAAGAGGAAGCCATGAGGCGTGAGGCCGTGAGTTGTTAATAGAGAAAGAGATTAGGGATTTAACTTATGTTCTTTGTGTGTGTGTGTGTGTGTGTGTGTGTGTCAGCTAATACAAAGATGAAAGAACGCGATTTATACAATAGCCAATAGTCGCTGGACAGCTAAAGCCTAGAGGAAACAGTAACTGTAGTTTATGTTATTTGTTGAAATCATTAAAACGGTCCTCAAATCGGGTTTTACGTGATTTTACTCAATTTTAACGATTTCATCTGATATCACTCATTTTCGAGTTTTTAGAACGATTTCACACGTTAAGCATATATTGACTAGTCAAATCGCACAATTTTACTAGTTAAATCGTGATTTTATCAGTCTTGGCCTAATCCATATGGTTGCTCAGTTCAATCTCAACACTTACTATGTTTTAAGATTTAATTTTGTTCATTGCCTTATCATCTTCTTAAATTAATCCAGATGCTCTTCTCTTTCTTATACCGTTCATTTTATAACCTAGTTTGAACTATAATTATAAGTTATATGGTTTCTAGCTCACCTTGTGCTCACCATGCTGGCTTTGTCACAAAATGCAGATAATACCCTTGACCGTGTCTAGCTTAATCGAGGCAAATACATACACCTTGCATGCCAAATGTTGTTGCCTAATGCAAATTACCAAATAGAAAACTGTCTATGATTAGTAGTAATTGTTGATGATAATGTGAAAAAATCTCAAGATGGAAAGTAAATAAACTTGTTTGACATTGTCATAGACTATGGAAGGATCAGCAAAATCAATTACTACAGTTATTTTTTTATCGCATGGCAAGATATCACAATTTTTCCATCGACCAACGTTTTGTTTTATGGTCATGTTAAATAAGAGAATAATTAATTCGTTTAATCACTTGTTTTTTGCCCCCGCGATGTTACGAAGCAGGTCTCAAGATTAATAGTTCTATTGTAATTAAAATAAATATAAAATAAGAAATTTGTTGATATTAAATGTAAATTTTAGAAGTTAGCAATAACACATTACAGCATCTACTAGCCTGTTTTTTTATTTTTTTTTCCAATAAATTTTTTTAAATATGCAAGCTTTTTCAATGTATTTTTTTATATAAAAAAATTATAAATATAAATCAAAAAGTTTATACAAGCATTTAATTAAATAAATCGATAATAATCTGTATAAAAAATCATTAACGATAATTAAAAATAAAACTGAAAAAATAAGAGACAATTATAAATAAAGATATTTGATTTGACAATATAATATATTTACCTGGTTATGCTCATTGAATTTGTTTATTAAAATTAATTTTTTATTTAATCAAACAATAATAGAAATAGACAAAAGAGAAAAAATAATTATGCAATACTGTACATATTTGAAATGCTATCTAAAAAAAATTTCATTTATATATAAAAAGATTTAGATGAGTCAAAATAATATCTTTAAAAATTAAATAATATACAGAATAATCTTTAAAAATAAACCTCTATTAAAAAAGACTAAATAAGCAAACTAAAAAAATCATAGAGGGGGATAATAACTTAAACATAAATTAAAAAGTTATTTAAAAAATACATATTAAAAAATGTATCAATTATAATAAAAACCAAAAGCATAAAAAAGTAGAAATTAAGGGAGGATATTAATCGGCACATAAATTAAAAAAAAGTTGTTAAAAATATTAAAAAAATGTTTCAATTATAACAAAAACCAAAACCAGAAAAAAAAAAAGAGCAACGGTAATTCAAGTGTCATAAACACATTTTAGAGAAATAAGAAAAGAAAACGACTTGGGTTATAACCTCGATCGGGTTTAATAAATTGATTTTATTTTAATTAGACAATAAAAAAAGATAATGATAGAAACAAATAGCCTTTTCTTAAGAAAAAGATCTCGATAACTTAAAAAACAAACCTTTAAAAGTACAAAACTGGTTAAAAAAAGGCCCGAGTCAAGTCGAGATAGCATGAAGAACATGTAACTTAGGTAATAAGAGGCGAATAAACCTGGGTTGACCCATAAAATTCATAGGTCAGGTTATGAAATCAAAATAACCCGATAGAAAAGAAATTGAAGAAAATCACGAAGTCAATCTTTTTTTAACAAAAAATTATAATGTTGAATGATGAAATTAAAAAGAAAATAAGACAAAAAAGGATATTAGCCCGCGTTAACTTTTCAAACTCATAATACAGGTCATTAGATCAGAAGCATTGTGAATGGAAAAACTGCAAAGCTCAATCCTTAACAAATAAAACATAGAAATATTTGATTGGAGGGTTAATTCCAAAAGAAAATTAACTTTAACAAAAGGAAAAAAAAAATCAAAAGAATAGGAATTAAATTAGAAAAAATAATACACCATAAACTTTGATTGAATGTGTTGTTCTACAATTAATACATAAATAAAACCTAAAGGGTGTGAATTAGGTGTTCCACTAATATTAACAAATAATACAATTCAATTCAATTAAACATAATAACCAACAATATAATTAAAATGTTTAAAATAAATAGGTAAGGAAAAGAAATTGCAAACTCGGTTTTTAACGTGGTTCTATAAACTTACATCCACACTTTAAGCACAAAATTGTACTTGAGCATTGTATTATTTACTAATCCGAGCCAACGATTGCAATGTCTTTGATGAATCATCACCAAGCTTCTTGAATAAATACTTTATTCAAGGTTTTTCCACCTTGATGATGTACCTCACAAATGGCTAAGAGTTTTTCACCTAAATTCTTGAAGGTTTATAATTTTTTGATTTGTAACAATACTCTCTCAAAAAGTAGATAACAAAATTGAATCTATAATCTTTATAACGCACTTAGTAGTACTTAGTGAGTGTAAGAATTTGTACTTTTATGCTAAAATATGAAGGTTCATTTAGCACAACTTTAAAGCATGCACAACTTTAGAGCATTTTAGGATTGATAATTTTTAATTGGTTTTTCTTTTGGAATAGCTTCTATATCATGTATGTTCAAAATCCTCTTTTATTTTTTCAAGAATGAGAGCTATTTATATATTTACAAAAGAAACTAGTCACTAATAACTAAAACAGTCGACTGGTTCATATTGTTCAAACCAATCAGTCGATTGGATCCTACAAATTCTCAAGTGCTTATCCTTGATGAACAAGTGGTCGACTGGTTTACTTGGTATAGCCAAACAGTTGACCATTTCATGCAGAATATTAGTTTTGATAATTTTAAACTTAGTGAATCTTGAGCTGACTAATCTAGATTTTATCAAATTATATATTAATCCTGTAATGCATGTAATGTGAAGTATATAAGTTCATTTTAATTGTGCTATCAAGTAAGATATAAAAAATTATACATTTAGCACTAAAATAAATACTTAAAAACTAAGTCTTCACTTACTTTGCATCTTAGACTTGTTGATTGATTCTTCATTCAATTCTCCATGCTTATTAATATGATCTTCATATAAACCTGTGTAAACTTATTTTCAAATAAGAATATCATTTATCTATTGTTCATTTAATTGTTATCATCAAAATATATAAAAACATTAATATGTGACCCAAAAATTAACAGAATAATGAAATTAAAAACAAATAAAACTTAACAAAAAAATAAAGGAAAAAAATAGAAATAAAAAGAATAAGGATGGAATTAGAAAACATAATGCATGACAAATTATAATTAAATGACTAAATTGAAAACAAACAAAATTTTTATAAAAGGGTCAAGAACAACAATTAGAAATCAAAAAAATAAGGATTTAAATTGAAATACTACAAATAAAAAGGACAAACTTGTACTCTTTTTTTTTGGGGTGGAAAAAAAAAAAAGAAAAAAAAAAACCAACCACCAAGAACAAATCATCACTCCTCCATCTACATGTGCTGGAAAAGGATGAACAGTCGGATGCTGTTTGAAGGGTGCAAATAGCTTTCACTTTGAAGGGTGCAAATAGCTTTCACTCATTGGCGTGCGTGTGTGTTTGTCACTTGCTAATAACTTCTTTTTTATTATTATTTTATATTACTAAAAGATAAAAATGAAATGCCTACAGAAGCTTTAATTTTTTTATTACTAGGGAATTTAAATCTTTTTATTGTTCATAGAAAACATAACGATGATAAAATCCTTGAAACAAAGTTTAAATTTTTTGTTGCCAAAAAATTATTTCAGTGTTCTCATTGTTTAAACAAAATATAAAAAGACCCCATGATCCCTTTGAATTTTAAAATGATACTTGTGTCCTTATGAAAAGTCTATAATACATTAGCCATCGGAACCTCGGCCGAGCCGCTTCCAACGACAACTACCTCAATTGTAACGGCCAGTGACTTCTCCAAAGGAAACTTTCAAGAAAGCTCCGCGTTTGGAAACTTTTTCTCCGAAATTTTCCATCTTTTTGCAAGTACTCCCTCAGGTACTATCTCTCTCATAACTATTTTATTTAACGCAAAAAAGTTTCTCTTTTTGTTTCCTTTTCCGAGATATTATATTAGTATTTTTTTTTCAAGTAAAAACAAGTAGGCTTAGGGTCTCAATATTTTTTAGGGACTCTTGTGTTTCATTTTGGCTTGATTGCTATTTGATAAAAGGATCTGGTGTTTAGGTGAGTTATTAAGTTTGAACTGTTTTGAATATGAATTATCCGCTTGTTTGATTGTGTTTTAATTTTAAGAATAGAATGCATGAATTGAAATGAGAGATTAATAGATCGAAACTTTTTTCATAATGTAACTTATTTTTATTTTGATTGATTTGAACTTGAAATTCTTTTTTGAATGAGATAAATAGAGAATAAGAATTGATTTTGTGCCTTATTTTTCGCTGTGGTTATTGATTTTGAGAAGATGAAGAGTGGCCGATAACTGGATATGCATATCTGTTCTTTGTAGATTTTCTTTTGTCTAGCTTTTGTTTTGTATTCCTTTTTAAGGTCTATATGCTGTGTAGGTATTTTGTTTGGTTGATGGGGTTGTAATTTGTTTTTCGGGGCATTTGGTATGAGTTTTTCTTGACTTTCTGCTAGGAATGACATGGAGGCTGAAAGAAAGATCTTTGTTGGAGATATGGTTCTCTCTCCTGTTATCTTGTTGAGTTGTTTCATTCTTTTCTTAAGAAGCTCCTGTGATGAAGCTTTGCAATTTATCTTGTTGAAGTTTGAGTCCTAATTGCTATACATTGATTGTAGATCTTGTGTTTGATGTGGTTTGTGGTTGATTTTGTGTGTTTTCTTTTGATGTTGTGTGCAATAAGATTAATGATTTTTCTTTTCCAAACTTGTAACATATAACAAGCAAACCTTTAAAACTTACACCAGACAAGGCCTGCAAAATCACAAGACCAATCTCTTACCTAGAGACTCTAAATCAACCATTTCAAAATTAGCAATGTAATGACCTCTCCTTCTTTCTCAACAGATCTTATTCCTGTCTTTCGTTTCCAACATATCTGTTGTTCTTTTCAGGCTCAAGAGCAATGAACTGGGTTCAACGTAAGATCTACCTCTATAATGTCACTTTTGGACTTTTCATGTTGGATTGGTGGGAGCGTTGTCTTTTCAGTATCCTCTTTTATTTTATTGGATCAGATAGATCCTTATTATTTCATCTTTCTGTCTTCATTTATTTTGAATATTGAATTCGATTTTGTGAGTTCCTAAACTTTGGCAGATATTCTGGTGATCGTGTTGATGTGGTTCATTTTCTACAATGGATCGCGATACGTCACTGACTTTTGCAAGAGGTATGTAGCATCAATACTCTCACTATCTTTGAGCTAGAATTGATAGAAGTTGCACCTTTTGATCTTGGAATTCTTTCAGATTTTACCGTTTCAAAACTCAATCAATCCCTGCATATCTAAATTGATTTTTCTTTAAAGATTCAATAAACAAAAATCCGAATCCAGCTGATTTAATATCATATTAGGGGCAATCACTAGTTTGTAGCCCCCATGGTTGAATGTAGAACAAGAAAAATCTCAGTGTCTTGAATCACAATGGAGAGCTACAAGAACGAAAAAGATGAAAAAAATAAAGAGAAATGGAGGCAGACTGCCTATCATTGGAATCTTCAAGTTTAGTTGCATCTTGGGAGGGAGGGGGTTATCTGGTAGCAATAGATACTATACTTACCCTTTGTGCTCTGGTTATTAGGCCTGCTTGAAGTATTCATAGACTGGATTTAATAGAATCCCTTGCTAGATTGGAGAAAGATTATTATACTTCCCAGTTGGTTAAGGAAAGGGGCACTGGAATACGCTCATTGAACCTTCAAGATCTTTACCAATTAAGATTTATGTTTCAAATGGAACTGGAAGTTCCAGACTTTGCATCTGGACCTTCCATTGGGTTTCTTTCTTCCTGGCCTTTATTCCCATTCTGTCAAATCCAGGGATATTAAAACTATGCCCAAGTATGATTAGCTGTCACCTGGGAAGTTAGGGCTATAGTTCAGGCTAGGGGTGAGCAAAAAACCCGATAAACCGATTAAACCGGAAAAAAATAACCAAAAAAACCAAACAAAAAAAAACCGATTAAACCGATTATAATATTTAGAAAAACTTCCAGTTCTGTTCGGTTTGGTTTCGGTTTTGTAATGTTGAAACCGATAAACCCGAACCGAACCGAACCGGTTCATATTAAAAGAAAAGGTACTATAAATGAAAAAAAAATGCTTTATATTCTAACCTAAACCCAGTAACCCTAGCAGCCGCCCCCTCCCTTTAAAGACGAACACGCCACCTTCCAGTCTTTATTTTTTAATTTGTATCTCCACTTTTCAGATCTAGCATCTTAGCAACACTCCCAAACCTTAGCACTCAACAGTAGTCCATCTAAGCGCTCTTTTTCAGTTCTTTACAATAAGATTTCTTTCTCTGTTATTTTGTAATTGTGGATGAGGTTTATCGGTTGTTTTTTGTCCGTACCTTGAGAATGCTTCAAAAACAGCAAGATTATCTTTTTCGTTTATGCTCATTAAATATTCCTGGGGTGTGTGGCTACCACCTCACTGCCCTGCATGTGGGCATAGAAAAGGGAAAGCACTACTTGTGCAAGTCATGGCCGGGGTTGTCATCCTTACCAAGGAGACAACTGTTCAAGCAACAACCATATAAAGCTTTATCAGCCTCAGCTACCAAGGCTGCAGGTATATCTGCAACTTTTGCAGTGAATTATACTAAAAGCCTATTCAAATGGTTAATTTCTTGTAAATATCTTGGTTGTTTTTGGAGATGGTGTTGTGATTAAGTACATATTTTAATGACATTGCATTGCTTATCTTGGTTTTGGTTTTTTCGGGTTTTTGACATAAAAAACCGAACCGAACCGAAACCTGTCGGTTGGAATCGGTTTCGGTTTTTTTTTTGTTTTTTTTCAAAATTTCGGTTTGGTTGTTTTTATAGATAAAAACCGAACCGAACCGAAAATGACCACCCCTAGTTCAGGCAATCTTTCTGGTCCAGTATCCATTCATGTCAAGAATTTGTTGACTTGGGCTCCAAATCCCAAAAGACAAGTCTTTTCTATTATTCAATTGTCTTTGAATTTTTAGGTCCCACCCCTTTAGTGAGTAAGTTGATATGCACAAAGATCATTGCCTTGTTTGTATATAGTGCTAATCATGGTGCATGAGTGAACAAATTATCGTTCTTACTTCTTTCTTTCAAAGCTTGAATGAGTTGGCATGTGGGAATAACGAAAGAGACTTCCAGATATTTATAACCTACTTCCAATCTTCTACTTTGATTTGTAAATAATCTTGTGCTATTGTTTGGTTAATTCTTCTGTATTCCTTTGTGCCATAGAATGAAGACATTCTGGAGATGTGTTTTGGGCTGATGTTATCTCCCTTGAATAATTGGGGAATATAATGTTACTATTCATTCAAAATATTCAAGCAGAAATGCTGCTTCTTGTCCCTAAATTAATTATTTTTTCTCAGAAAAAGAAAATTACAGTCTAATTGCTTTCATGATTTCAGGCATCTTGGGTGAATCCCAGATATGAAATGTAGCAGTAATGTGAATGATCGCAAGGGAAATGGCAATGTGGAATATATGAATGATATAGTGGCATGTCTCCCTTGATATACTATGACTTTATTCTGTACCATCCTTGTAATGATTATGAACCATGGTCTTAAATTTGGCAAGGATTCAAGAATGTATTCTTTCTTGTAGTGATTGTGAAACTTGTCCGACCAATTGCAATTAATGGAATTTTGCATTTCATGTAGCATAACAGACTAAATCTTCCTCTTTTTTTATGTTGGTTCCGCTTTGAACCTTAAAAGAAAAAGGTTGCCGTGTGCGAAAATGAATGTTGGTGCGAGCCTCTACTTCAACTGCGAGCCTCTGCTGCTTTATATTTTGTCATTTTATTTTTTATCAATATTTTTATTATTTTTATTATATTATTAAATTAACTAAATTTATTAAATTTATTAATTGTAGTTGAAGATTTATTGTTGCTTCTCCGTGAATATCAACAGACCACACACATTATTAAAGTAATGATTCAAAAAGCAAATCAAATAAAATATTATGAAGTAAGCATCTCATAATTCAAAAAATATATATTTTTAAAAAGTTAAATTTAATAAAGAATAACAAATAAAAAATCTGAGATAATTCTGATTATTTTTAAAATTAGTAAAATATCCTATAGAAAACAAATAAAAAATAATAAAGTTCAATTTTCAATTAAATAAATGCTAAAAAATAAAACTAAAAAAACATAGGTTTTGAAAAAGAAAAAAAAAAACCCAAACAAACCTGAGAAAATCTTCTAAACTTAGGTTAATATTCCAAGCTCGCAACATGTTAAATTTAAAGATGAAAGATGAAACCGGAAAAAAATATTAATTTTAAAAAATTATCAAAGTAAATAACAATAGAAAAAAAACATAAGGACTGAATTTGATAAGAAAAAAATTAAATGATTTCCAGGTCGATAGGTCGTGGCCTGTCAGATCTTAGTTCGATAGTTATTTGCGTTTAATTTGTGGTGTGGAAAATCCTGACCCACCTTTAAATACCTACCGATCCTTAGGGTTTGGTTATAGAGTTTGGTTTTGGGTTTAGAGTTTGAGGTTTTAGGTTTTAGGATTTAGAGTTTTGGGTTTTGGGTTGGGGTTGAGTTATGTAAACCCCAGGAAAAAATAATATATATTATTTTATTTTATTTTTTACAAGGGTTTACAAGTATGGTTTGGGTTTGGATTTGGGGTTTGGGGTTTCGAGTTACAAGTTTCGAGTTCTAGTTTCGGGGTTCGGGGCTCTCGATTGTGGGTTTTAGGGTTTGAGGTTTAGGGTTTCGGGATTCGAGTTTCGAGTTCGGGTTTGGAATTTAGGGTTTGGGTTTTAGGGTTTTGGGTTTCGGGTTTTGGGTTTTGGGTTTTAGGTTGTGAGTTTTAGGGTTTAGGGTTTGAGATTTGAGGTTTGGGGTTTAGGTTTCGGTTTTGCGGTTTGGGGTTTGGGTTTTAGGGTTTAGGGTTTGAGGCTTCAAGTTTTAGGGTTTTGGGTTTTGGGGTTCGAGGTTCGAGGTTTGGGTTTCTAGTATCGGGGTTGTGGGTTTTAGGGTTTGAGATTTGGGGTTCAAGATTCAGGTTTTGAGTTCCGGTTTGGAATTTAGGGTTTGAGTTTTTAGTTTATGGTTTTAGGATTTCGAGTTTAGTGGTTAGGGTTTAGTGTTTCAGGGTTTCAGGTTCGGGTTTAGGGTTTTGTGTTGTGGGTTTTAGGATTTAGGGTTTAGGGGTGCATTTCTAGAGAGAGAGGTTAGAGAGAAAAGATAAGGAAGGGTGGTGATTTGACAGCCATATCACTGGCGTCCACCGTTGGATCAGACCAAGATTTGGGTATATTGTGTACCTCACTATTGTCTTCATTATGACCGGAGGGATCATCCATATCTGTCGCCGTTTGAGAAATCTAATTGTTTGAAGGTTTCTGGAAACCCCCCCTCAGACTTGTCAGCGTTGCCGACCGATTTCTCCTTCTTCTACCGTTGGATCAACACAAATTTTGGGTATGTTGTGCGTCCCTATAGTTCCTACATCCTGACCAGAGCAATCCTTCATATTTGACTCCACTAGAGAAATCTTACCATTTGAAGATTTCTGGAAAAAACCACTCTCAGAAGAGTCAGAGCTGTCAGCCTATTTATCCTTGTCTACTGTTGGATCAATATGCATTTTTGATATGTGATAAGTATGGTTATATTACACATTCTGAACGGTGGAGATGAGATGAAACCTTTTCAGCAAAGTGTTATGCACGTTCAATAGTGGCTCGTCAATCTCAGGTCAGGTTTGGTCTAACTCTGATCTAGGGAGATCAAACCGTTAACTTGAGCTAATATTTGGATATGTGCTGCATAAGATGTGTTTTTGCCTTTGTATCGTTGGGATTTGTTATTGTTTGAATTGTTGGTGAGTAATTGTTGTTTGAAGCTTTACCCAAAATTTGTCATGGCTTCCAATCCGAAAACCCAAACACCCAAAGCCAACACCACCCTCTTAACCACTAAACATCCCACAAACCAACACCAAAACACCCAAAACACAACCTCCCTAACCTCTACCCGACCCACGCCCCCTCGGGTTTTTGGGCCGATAAGATAAGAGTTACCGAATCTAACACTCAATGCACTCTTGACCCTATTCCTCGTAAGCCGATTGGCTCTCGTTTCAAAATGACTAAGGGATTATGGGGGAAGTCTTCTGCAGTGTGGCATCATTGCCTAGTAGGTTTTTTTTCCTTGTTTTAAGCTTCCTTATTCTGCTATGAATTCAATTGATCACAGGATATGGAAGAGGTTTGGCCTTGAGGATGTGACATCCTTGGCCAATGGATTTACAATGTTTCGTTTCAAAACAGAAGATGACCTACAAAAGGTCATTGAAAATGGTCCTTGGATGTTTGGTGGGAAAGCTATTATTCTTGAGAAATGGCATTCTGGGTTTGTCTTCGACATGAACAATCCATTTTGTAAGATTTTCGCAGCTGTTTTTTTTACGAGAAATGACTCCCACATGCTTCAGAATGATAAAGTTTAATGACATTACTTACCTCATTGTCAGGAATGCATCTTCAAAATATTTGATCAGGACAATATTCGAATATGTAAGGGTCATTCCAATAAAATTTCTTCACTTCGTTCAAAAACTTACTTTTATCTTTAGTACTCTAGTGAGTTGGCAAATCTCCTGTAGCAAGAAAATTGATATTTTTAGCAAACCAAGGCATTGAATTAAGAGAAAGCAAGGATTCATAAGGAAAGTAATCGTTGATTAGTGTGATGTCGGATGTTGAATCTGTTGTCACTCTTGACAAAAGATCCGCATAAACATTTTCGGTGTCTTTTTCATCCGTGATTTCTTCCTGAGAATAAATCATTTGCAAATCTTCAGATTCATCCAACTCAATTTTACTCAAAGTAGATTCAAGTTGATCATAAACTAATTCTTCAATAGAATCTACTTCTTGTAAATCGTTATCATCTCCAGGTTGTTTGCAAATGTTGAAAATATTCATCTCCAATGTCATGTTCCCAAATGATAGCTTCATCAGTCCATTCCTACAATTAATCAATGCATTAGAAGTTGTAAGAAACGAACGTCCTAAAATAACAGGAAATGAATTACATGTTTCAACAGGTTGTGTGTCCAGGACAATAAAATCGACAGGATAAATGAATTTATCGACTTGTACTTACACATCTTCAACTATTCCTCTAGGCACTTTTACAGATCTATCAGCAAGTAAAAGAGTCACAGAAGTTGGTTTTAACTCACCTAGATTGAGACTTTGAAAAACTGAATATGGAAGTAAATTCACACTAGCTCCAAGATCAAGTAAAGCTCTTTCAATTTTATGTTCTCCAATAAAGCATGAAATTGTAGGACAACCAGGGTTTTTATATTTCAAAGCATTATTGTTTTGAAGAATAACACTTACTTGTTCGGCTAAAAAGGCTTTCTTTTTCACATTCAGTTTTCTCTTCACAGTGCACTGATCTTTCAAAAATTTAGCATAAGAAGGTACCTGTTTAATAGCATCCAACAAAGGTATATTGATCCTTACCTGTTTGAAAGTTTCAAAGATTTCAGAGTTGTAATTGACTTTCCTTTGTTTCGTCATGACATGAGGAAATGGAAGTGGTGGCGAATCAGTCTTTTCTTTACAATGTTCAGATTCAACCTCTTCCTTACCCTTAAAGATTGACTCATCATCTTTCTCACAAGGTTCAAGAATGGGTTTTTCAATAACCTTACCATTGCGAAGAGTGATGACTGATTTGGCTTGATCCATGTGTTGGCTTCCAGAACTACTTGTATTCACATTGTATTGCCCCTTGGGATTTTATTGTGGTTGAGATGGAAACTTACCTTTCTCTTGGAAACTGAGAGCAGATGTTAATTTTGCAAGAGTATCTTTAAAATCTGTCATGCTTTGAGCAAGTTGAGTGTTGATTGTCTCTTGCTTTTCCATAAATGCATGCAATGTTTCCTCAAGATTTCTTCTAGGAGGTGGAGCATGAGGAGGTGAATATCCATGAGAATTTTGGAAATTATGGTGTGCTTGAAACGGTGACTGTGAAGTTTGTGCATTATTATTATCACTCTTCCAATTAAAATTTAGGTGATTTCTTCAACCAGGGTTATATGTTTGCGAATATGGGTTATGGTTGGGCCTTTGAAAACTGTTTAATGCATGGGTTTGTTCATGGAGACATTCTTTAAAAGAAGGCAAGGTTGGACAGTCATTGGTTGAATGTTCATTGGTTTCACAGATTTGACACGCAATGTCTTGAACAGATTTTAATTGACCGCTCTTTTTCAATTCTAGTGCTTCGACTTTTTTAGCTAAAGATGCAAACTTGGCTTGGAGGTCATGATTTTCCCTAAGGTTGTACATACCTCCACTAGATGTATGAGGTTGGGTTTTACTTGGTGCCTCATAAGTGCCTCTAGTATCCCAATTTTGAGCATTTTCAGCTAGCAAGTCTAGGTACTCCATTACTTCATTAGGGTCTTTATCCTCAAAAGTTCCATTGCACATCATTTCAACCATTTGCCTATTTCTAGGAGTTAACCCTTCATAAAAATATGAAACCAATCTCCATGTTTCAAAACCATGATGGGGGCAAGTATTAAGCAAGTCTCGATACCTATCCCAACATTGATAAAATGTTTCTCCTGGTTTTTGAGAGAAAATGATTATTTGTCTTTTGAAAGAGTTTGTTCTGTGAGATGGAAAAAACTTCTTTAAAAGTTGTTGTTGCATTTCATCCCAAGCACGAATGGATCCAGGTCTCAAATTTTATAGCCATGTTTTAGCTTTATCTTTTAATAAAAAAGGAAAAAGCTTTAACCTGATGGTGTTCATGCTACAATTTGAGTCATTATAGGTGTTACAGACCTCCTCAAATTCTCTTAAATGCAAGTATGGATTTTCTAAATCTAAACCATGAAAAGAAGGTAAAAGTTGAATAATGCCTGGCTTAAAATTAAAATGAGATGCATTAGGGGGGGAAACTATGCATGAGGGTGCACTTGTTCTTGTGGGATTCATGTGGTCTTTAAGTGTTCTAACCCGAATATTCTCATTATTTTCATTATGAAGCGATTGATTATCTTCTTCGGCCATATTTTCTGAAAATGATGAGGATACCCTACAAAGTCTACCACTTAATGTACATGACCAAACTCTCATGCACGTGTAAAAAGAGAATAAAAAGAAGAAGAAAGCAAAAGAAAAATAAACAAAACAAAATAAACATAGTTAGATACAAGAAAAGTAAAAAGAGAAAATAAAATAAATACTATAATTTGTACAAGAATTTACCTCCCCGGCAACGGCGCCAAAAACTTGACACTACCAAAAGATTGATGTCTTCTCCCAAGTGCAGGAGTGTCGAAGTAATAAATAACCCGGCAAGACCGGGGTCGAACCACAGGGAGGTTAATTGTATAAATTATAAGCAATAATAATACAACAACAATAGTAATAACAATAACAATAACAATAATAACAATAATAATACTAGTAATAATGTTAATAATAAAGAAGAAGAAGTTGATGAGAACTTTGAGATGGAAGATTAACGTAAGGATTAAACAATAATAACAACAAATGTCAAGGTTAGAGGATCCACTAATGGTACGTCAAACAAGTATAGTATAAACTCTTATTATTCAACTGGAAACCACACACAAAGAAGGTTCCAATCGGATTATAAATTGTTAACATGATTACATTAGTTATCTTATTCGAATAATGCTAATACTTGTAAATGTTGTCAGGCATTCATGATTATAACTTATGTT
>Ga0325403_1001450_pt1 | contig 19754 bp, 8 predicted proteins | sample PopdelMetagenome_19_FD_205665 | JGI IMG/M metagenome (GOLD analysis project Ga0325403, IMG submission 205665) | Populus deltoides microbial communities from Bellville, Georgia, United States - Xylem-PdKOR-R4 | ecosystem: Host-associated > Plants > Phyllosphere > Stem > Wood/Secondary xylem... | reverse complement strand
TATCTGTAACAGTACTCTTTTTTTCTCGGGTTTAGAATTTAGCAGAGAAAACAAAGTGATGTGCACCATATCCCTTCCCTTCTATTGTGTCAAGATTTTTATTAACCAGGATAGCGATTTTTATTGGTAGTGCTTTTTGAAGGAAAGCCAAAGGAAAAGGATAAAAGGTTTCTGTCTTTTATTTTTATTTTTATGTGCTATACTGAAAAGTCAATATATATATATTTTTATAATGAAGAGTCATTCTTGTCTATTAGTAAAAACTGCTAAAAGCTTCTTTGATATATTTTTATGCAAAGGTTTTTAATTGAAGTTGTATTAGCCGGCTATAATTAATAAATAATTTTATTAATATAAAATATATTAAAATATAATTAACTTTCATAAATGACTTTTTATTATTGGAGTGTACATGAGCAAAAAAAAAAAATCATATTTATACTATTTAAAAAGTTATTTTATCATTTTAACTATTTAAAATAACATCTCTAATTATAAAAGACAAATGATATGTCATAACCCGATTCTTGAAAAAGATAAATAATGAGAGGGGTAGTTCAACAACTCAATAAATAAATAACATTTAATATACACCTACAAGATAATACATCAATGAGAAATATATACAAGTTTGACTTTATACTTTTACAATAGAATTTCTTTAACATATTATTACAAGAAATATCATAAGGTAAGGCTTGTCATAAAATCACATTGCAGTGAATATGATGCTCCAGACTGTGGGATAATCAGTCATCATAGGTTGGTGACTCCTCCGACTAACTAGAGTTCAGAATTATGATGTGTACAAAGACTAACACTTCCCTATTAACATGAGTATTCTGATTGTCATACTATAGGGTTATAATCAAACAAACATAACCATTTTCTTAAAGGCTGAATTCATATAATCAATCAAATGAGGAGTAATCAATTCAAATATATATAGTATCTCACACCAAGGATTCAATTTCAATAAGTAATCATTTTTTATTATAAACAAGAGATACTAAACAATATATATTACCATGAAGCATGATCTATTCCACATTAACAATAAATATTTATATTATTTTTTTTATATGGAATATTATCCACACACCTAACTCAAAGGTAGTAAGAACACAAAAGCAGATATCGAAGGAAATCTTATTGACGCTCAACAAGTAAAATATCGGGAGTATCTGAATACAAAAGAAGACATATTCAAAACAACTCGAAATAGATAACATCAAAGATTAAAACTTTAAGATTATAGACTAAAATATAATTATAAAAGCGAAATGGATTCATTTGTTCAATCTCGAACATTTCCTAAACTGACCGAATTTTAAAAAAAATATTCATCCTTAATATCTAGGTTAACTAGTCGATCAAAACTTACTGATTAGTCGACTTAAATTGACCTATTAGTTGATTGAAGCCAAACAAGCCAACCAGTTGACCAATTGATCAGGATTTCATAATCTCGATCCACTAGTCTTTTTTAAAACGCTAAATGTTCAAATTTCAACTAACACCTCAAAAACATAAACTTCAAAACCCTAAATCTTATCAAATTCAAAATCTTAACTAATAACAACAATTATACATATCAAAGCATAATGCATACCTTAATAACTTATTTCTTCTAATTTCCTTTATCCCTTCCTCTCTTTCGATTCTCTCTCTAAATTCTGATTTCTCTCTTTTTTTTCTCTTCCTATTTATATTTATGAATCTCATGCAATTACCAAAATATCTCTCATTTATTTTTGCCTAATATCAACTCCTCCAAAGGCATTATTGCCTTTTCCTACTAAAATCTCTATTTTTCCTTCAAAATATTTCATTCTCCCTACCTTACAAAGGTTTCATCCCCGAAACTTGACATAATTAGTTGAACACTTACCAAATTTATCGAAAAGATAAGGATACTCCTCACATATTTTATCCTTAAGCTCTCATGTCTCTTCCTCACGTAAATGACCTTTCCACTTCACTTTTACTGAAGATATTTTCTTTGATCGAAGTTTCCTTACTTATTTCCACTATAGCTTCCAGTTTCACCTTATAAGTCACATCATCTACTAGTTCAACTGGCTGAACTTCTAATACATAAGATGGATCTAACATATACTTTATTAGCATCGAAACATGGAATACTAAATGAATAACTTACATTTTTTTTGTGGTGGTGCTAACCTATAAGCAACAACTCTAACTTTCTCCAAAATCTTATATGGTCCAATGAATCAAGGACTTAACTTGTCTTTCTTTCCAAACCTAAATACTTACTTGGTCGGTAATACCTTAAAAAACACACAATTATTTATTAAAAACTCTAAGCCATTCCTTCTCCTTTCCGCGTAACTATTTTTTATACTCTAAGTAGTCTAAAGCTTCTCTCTGATCACCCTTATCTTCTCTGAGGTAATTTGAATCAATTCTGATCTCATTAGCCTTTTCTCATCAACCTCAAATCAACAAACCATTAAGCGACACTTTCAACCATATAAAGCCTCATAAGGTACCATCTTAATGCTAGCCTGATAAATGTTGTTGCAAGCAAATTCCATCAATGATAGGAACCTACTCCAAACAGCTCCAAAATTCATACCTACTCCAAACAGCTCCAAAATTCATAACACAAGCTCTAAGCATATCCTCTAAGGTTTGAATAGTCCTTTCTGACTAACCTTCCATTTGAGGATAAAAAGTCGTACTCAATTTCACCTCAGTACCCATAGCTTCTTGGAATTTCACCTAAAATCGCGATATGAACTGTAGATTTCTAACTGAAACAATTGAGATCGACACTCCATGAAGTTTTACAATCTCGCTAATAAACAATTCTGCTAACTTTACATATCCATAAGTAATCTTAATTGGTAGAAAATAGGTTGATTTTGTCAACTTGTCGACAATCACCCATATCAAATCATAACCCTCCCAACTCCTAGAAAATCCTATCATAAAGTCCATTGTGATCCTTTCCCATTTTTATTTTGGAATCAATAATGGTTGCAACAATATAGGAGGTTTCTGGTATTCACCCTTTACACTTTGATAGGTCAAACATGTAGAAACAAAATTTACTATATTATACTTCATCCTATTATACTAATAGCACATCTTAAGATCCTTGTATATCTTGGTGGAACCCGAATGTACTATATGAACTATATAATGTGCCTCTATCATTAATTCTCTCCTCAAATTATCCACATCAAGCATATAAAATCTACTTCTATATCTCAGCACATCATAATCACCAATAATAAAACGTGCAACTTTTCCCTGCATTACATCATCTATGATCCTGAGTAGCGAATCATCTCTCTTTTAAGCTACTTTTATTTTGTCAATCAAGCTTAACTTAACCTGAGAGTGAGCAATCATTGCTCCAACTTCATTGATGTTAAATATAACTCCTTCATCCACTAACACATACAACTCTTTGATCAGAGGTCTTTATACCTCTAAAATATAAATTAAGCTCCGAGATAATTTTCTGCTCAAAGCATCGGTAACTATATTTACCCTGTTTGGGTGGCCTGTATGGTATAATCATAGTCATTCAGCAGCTCCATCCATCTTCTCTACCTCAGATTTAGATCATTTTACCAAAATATATACTTCAAACTCTTGTGATCTATGATGATCTCATAAATTTTACTATATAAGTAGTGCCTCCAAATCTTCAATTCAAAACTTACAATTGTCATCTCTAAATCATGCGCAGGGTAGTTCTATTCATACTTATTCAGCTGTAGTGAAAATTAGATAATAACCCTGCCATGTTGCATTGGAACAAATCCTAACCCCACTCTCGAGGCATCACAACACACTGTGTAACCACCAAAACCAGATTGTACTACAAGAATAGGCATTATAGTCAATCTCTACTTTAACTCTAATAACCTTTTATCATAAGCTTTAAAATAGTGAAACTTAACATTCTTCTGTGTTAACTCAATTAGTGGTGAATAAATACAAGAAAAGTTCTTTATAAACCTCGAAGAAACTTATAGTCTCTATCAGTAAAGTAGGTATAAGCCATTGTTTGATTGCTTCAATCTCTTGAGGATCAACTTCTATTCCCTTCCTTAACACTGCATGCCCAAGAAATGCCACACTTTCTAGCTAGAACCCGCTCTTTGTGAACTTGCCACACAACTAATGATCACTTAGAGTTTGAAGCATCATCCTTCAGTATTGGTCATGCTTTTCTCTAGACCTCAAATACACCAAAATATCATCGATAAAGACTATCACAAATCAATCTATAAATTGCCTGAACACTATATTCATCAAGTTCATAAAAGTTGCTGACGGATTCGTTAATCCAAAAGACATCACTAAGAACTCATAATGATCATACCGAGTTCTAAAAGTTATTTTTGGAATATTCTCTTTCCTTATCCTCAACTAATGATACTTGGATCGGAGATTGATCTTAGAAAAGAATTGAGCTCCATATAATTGGTTAAACAAATCACCTATGCAAGGGAGCGGGTATCTAACAAACAATATTGGGGCTTCCCAAGAAGACACACTTGGTTAGATAAACTTTTTATTCAACAAATCATGTAGTTGATCTTTTAGTTTTCTCAACTCTTTTGACACCATTCTCTACAGTATCAATGATATTGGTTCGGTACCTAGAGCCAAATCAATACAAATTTCAATGTCCTTTAATGGAGAAAATCCAGGTAAGTCATTGGAAAAGACATTGATGAACTCATTGACTATAACACCCTCAACTTTTATTATTGATCACACTTTATCATTTTATCATATTTGTTTTAAAAGAGGTAAAAAAAATTATTTCTATCAAAACTTGGCCAGAGTTTCTCCTATATTATCGATACCAAGTCATTAACAATACTTTAACTTTCTTCACTATCACTGTCGCAAGGCGACATCGAAATGGCTTGCTTTTCATGCTTTCTAAGAGGTGGTGTTGGGAAAGGAAAATGGTTTTGGATTTAATCATAAAACTATGATTATAAGGTTTAGGAGTCGCCACCTATTATTATAGTTAATAGAAAATCTATGGCCTGCGAGAGTTTGGGTAAGAGACTGGTTGTGCAAGAAAAAAACGCATCCCCCCCAATGCTTTCTACTTAAGGTAAGCTGCATTATTGTTTGATTGTTTTTCTAGGTCGTGTTTCTATTCATTGGTCTTTCTGTAAGATCTCTCTTGGTGAGAGTCTCTATCTTATTGAGTTAATTCCTAACATTCTAAAGTCTAAATTTTAGCATCGTATTTATTTTGCATTTTGTATCTTTAATACCTGAATGTGTACTCTACTTTGTAGTTTTACACCCTCAAATATTAAAGTCCACAGCTAAACCCTAACACTTTAAATATAAAGTGAACAAAATAATTGGTGAATGATTTTTGATATTTTGACCAAATCCTAACGGATAATCATAAACTAGTTACAATATCATTTTTTTTTGCATTTTTAAAACATGAAAAAGATGCAATTTTTTTTTCATGAAAACATGATGGGAAACTTTTTAGGATTTGGCTGCATGTATATAAATTTTTTTTCATTTTTTTTATTTTTTTTAAAAAGGAAATTAATTTAAAAATTTTGAATGAATTTTCAAAAAACAAATTTAGAAAAGTTTCAGAGAAAACTGAGTATTTTAATACCAGATCTATATCTTACAGTGTAAATATATAGCTTGATATTATCCAAGATTGGTAAAAAAAAACATGCGAGAAAATCATAATGTTTTGAAAGGACTTTTGAATTTTTTTTATTTTTTAAATTATTATTACTATTATTATTATTATATTAGGTAAGGCTCAACCTAGCCAACTAGGCCAAACCCAGTTAAGTCAGGTTGGGTCACCAGCATGCCAACAAACCTGGCTCTTTTTTTTTTTAGGAAAATTTCAGAGAAAACCAAGTATATTAATACCAGATCTATATCTTACAGTGTAAATATATAGCTTGATATTATCCAAGATTGGTAAAAAAAAAAACATGCGAGAAAATCATAATGTTTTGAAAGGACTTTTGATTTTTTTTTATTTTTAAAATTATTATTATTATTATTATTATTATTATTATTATTATTATTATTATATTGGGCAAGGCCCAACCAAGCCAACTGGGCCAAACCCAATTAAGTCAGGTTGGGTTAACAGCATGCCAACAAACCTGGCTTTTTTTTTTTTTTAGGTTGGGCTGGATCCAACCCAACCATTTAGGGTGGACTGAAATGGGTCCAGCCCAAATAAAAAGCTAAGAATTTTTTGCTACTACATGCAGTAGCCGGGGTGGCTGCTTTTCGGGAGAAAAAGAAAAGGGAGGCTTGCCTGGCCGGAGGAGAGCAGCTGCCGGAGGTGTTCTTAGTGTTGCAGGGAAGACAAGCGAGTGGTTGGTGATGACAATGACGGTTGAGGCATGGCGGAGGAGCTAGCCAAAGTGGTGCCCAAGAGGGAAGGGAGAAAAACTAGGGAAAAAGATGATTTTTTTGCCAACTTTACACACTAATTTCTCCTCCTTCAGACTATGGAATCCATCCCTATTTATAAGGGGTAGAAGATGAAAATTTTGGCCCTTGATTCGACTCGGAAGGATTCCAACTATTAATTCAAAGTGGCTATCATGGGTTGTCAGATTTGCTGCAGAGAAGGGTGGTCGGGTTGGCCACTTTAGAGCAGTGCCACCACCGCAGTGGCATCAATCGGCAAGAAAGAACTTCATTGGGGTGTAGTCAGATGTCAGGCCATCGTTTACGTGTTAAATTTGGTAGAGGATGAAGCATTAAATTCTTTGGGAATGAGGCCACTCGAGAAGCTTTTCCAAAGAAGAAGATGAACAGTCACCAAACAACGCGTCGTTTGGTCGGATTTAGGGTTTTAATTTAGGGTTTTTGGTCAAATTTCAATTTGGTCCTCCATCTTTTAATTTCTTTCAATTGCACCCTTAATTGACTCTAAACTTCTAATTTTATGTAATTTTATCCCTGTCGAACTTTAATGTCATCCCTGAATTTCAACGCTTTTTTTATTTTGGTCTTTGGTCTTGGATTTAAGCAATTTAACCCTTAATTGACCATTAAACTTTCAATTCTCTTCTATTTCACCCCCTGATTTCAATCAATTGGGTTCTCATAGTTTGGTGTCTTTTGTGAAATGGTCATTAGCTGCAAAATTTTTCAATTTAGCCCTTAATTGACTAAAAAACTTTGATTTTCTTGCAATTTTACCCCTGATTTCAATCAATTGATTTGGTAAAAATTAAATTTGATCTCCTAAAATTCCAATCTTCTCAAAAAGCCTAAATTGGGCTCTCACACTTAATGTTCACCAATTAAGCCCCTAGACAAATTAATTTGATCAATTTAAAGTATAATAAAGTCCCTGCACCAAATTAAATCTTTTAATTGGACCCAAATTAATTCTTAAATATAATTAAACTTTTAATTCAGCTTATGATTAAATCAAATTGGCTAATAAAAAATCTAATTATATCCCTAGGCTTAATTTTTATGTAAATTCGTTCAGTAATCATGTAACTTGACCTTGAATTTGCATCGCCTCTCCAGTTTTTGGTAAAATAGGATATAATTAGGCTCCTAATTCCATCCTAAATTGCAACTTAATTTTTTTCTACATATGAAATCCTCTCACCGTTCTTTTTTCAAAATCCCAGTTTTATTTAATTTTTTATTTTAGAAAGAAAGAAGATGAATTTGAGGAATAACCCAAAAATAGGTGATAACAATCACCATCATGATCGCAAAGTTCTACCATCCAAAACCATTCCATTCTCAACATTTCATAAACAGTCATTATAGTTCCAAAAATAAAACATAGTTATCAATTCAGATGAATATACATAACAACAATAATATAATCTAACCATACTAAATGAAATTCATATAAGCTAAAAAAAATAAGTCCATGCCTTATTTAAACTTCAAATAATAAGTTTTTAGGATTTAAATATTACAGAACCTAAGGATTAATCTAACTACAATATTAAAATGAGACTTCAAAATGATTGTCATAACCTAATTTTAGGTTCCTCAAAATTGTCTTCATCTTTCAAAAAACTTAGAAAAATCAAACAAAAAATAAAAAAATGAAAAGCAACAAAAAAATACTTACAAGAGCAATCTAAGAAGGGTTGTAGACACATGAAGGAACTAAATTGGGATTTTAAAAAGAATTGAAAGCCCAATTGTACCTTACTATACCAAAGATCAAAAGACAATGTAGATTTAAAGTCAAATTAAATGATTTTTTGATTAATTTGTATAAATGTTAAGTCCGAGGACTTGATTAGACTTTTAATAGGCTAATTTGATTTAATCATGGGCCCAATTAAAGGTTTAATTAAGTTTAAGAATTAATCTGGTCAAATTAATAGATTTAGTTAAGTGCAAGGACTTAATTAAACTTTTAATGGGTCAAGTTAATTTTATTAGGGATTTAATTGTTGAAAAATTAAATTTTAAAGCTTAATTTGAGCTTAATTGAGAAGATTTGAATTTTAGAGGACCAAATTTATTTTTTACAAGTCAATTGGGTGAAATCAAGGACAAATTTATAGAAAATCAAGGCTTGAAAGTCAATTTAATGTCAAATTGAAGAAATTCACAATCGATAACCTTTTTTAAAAAAGAGCCAAACTTTAGGGACTTAATCCAGGTGAAATCAAGGGTGAAATTAAAAAAAATTAAAAGTTTGAAGATCAATTAAGGATTAAATTAAAAATATCAAAGACCAAGAACCACTTTGTAAAAATCGCAGAAATTGAAGGATCCAATCAAAGAAGATCAAGGGTGAAATTGCAAGGAATCCAAATGATTATGGTTGATTGGGGGTTCCATTACAAAGAGCCAAGGGTTTAGGGACCTAAAAGAAAAATACCATGATTTTAGAATACATTGTCTTCTTCCTTTGAACCTTAAAAACTACCTATAAAACACCTTTTCAGAGCCATTTAATGTGTCACCTATACCTTAAATAAAATGAAAAGGATACTATATGGTAAAGCTCAAACCACACTACAACCTCAACTTGATTACCAAAAAAAAAACTGATAAAAAAGTAACTCATAAAGGCTGACCCGATTACCCGATTAGCTAAAATTGACTTTTAGCTGATGGTTAAGATCCTTTACATTTGAATCAAGGACTAATATTTACCTCCAATAAAGACCAAATAACTCTCTTTCATCTTTTATGGATAAGGGTGGAGTCCATACAAGGAGAGAGGAGAAGGGAGGGGGTGAAAATGTGGCAAAAAATCAACATTTACACTATTTTTTTAGCTACCCAACCAGTCTTGTTTCCTCTTCAACCTCCTCCTCACTCATGACCAACTCCTTCATGCCAATCATCTCCTCTTTCCATCACAACACAGCCCCCTTGCCCCTATGACCAGCTCCTCCACTCCAGCCATCTCCTCTTTCCATCATAACATAAACCCCTTGCCACCATGAACTCTAACAGCTTTAACCTCTGCACCGTGACCAACAATAGCCCAGCACCCATACAACTTTAGCTCCTGCTCTAGTAAAGAACACTACGCCAACATCTCCTCCCTTGGCCAAACAACCTACGTTGCCAGCAAGAAGGCTAGACCACCAGTTCCAGTAGTATCTTGTCCAACACCTTTCTTCCTTTCCAATAACGACAACATCGTGGGCAGCACCTCCAGTGGCAGTGTAGAACACGAGCAACAGTGGTCTTCCTCTCAGCCACGCCAACCTTCACCTCGAGCCACCAAGAACGCCACTAACTAGGGGTGTTCACAAAAACCGAAAAAACTGATTAAACCGAGAAAATCGGAAAAAAAAAATAACTGAAAAAATCAAACTGTGAAAAAAACCGATTAAAATTTTGAAAAAATCAACCGGTTCGGTTTTGGTTTTTTAAGCCCGGAACCGAAAAATCCGAATCAAACCAAACCTGAACCGAAAAAACTGGCAAACAACCGAGCCAAATCAAAAAAATCGAGCCAAACCAGAAAAAAACAAGCCGAACCGAGCCAAAACCAGTTTGAACCGGTTTTTGTTCTAAAAAACATAACCGAACTGAATCAAAACCGGTCGGTTTGAACCAGTTTTGATTTTTTTTAAAAAAATTTAGTTCGGTTACTTTTTTTGATAAAAACCAAACCGAACCGAAAATGAACACCCCTACCACTAACAGTGTCACTCCTTGTCCAGGTAAGTCCCTTGCTCCTTCCTTCTTGCTTTTATTATTATTATTGTTGTTGTTGTTGTTGTTGTTGTTGTTGTTGTTGTTGTTGCATGCAAGACATAATTAATTCATGTTGGGTCTTTATATATTAAAAAAAAAAGAAAAGAAAATTGTTGGGTCTTTAGTCGATCCAACTAACTAGGTTGAGCTTGGGCCTCGGGGCCAACCAGCCCAGCCCTAAGGCTAAAAGTGTGTTTACCAAACACACCTTAGTGTCTTTCTCTTAGTTTTTAATTTGTTTTTATTTTAATGTTTAGCCAAACAAAACTAAAGAAAAAATCCAAAAAATTCTAGAAAGAATTTGTGGGTTCCTCACATATTTTTCCAGCAAATTTTACATCTCCTCTTCTTCTTTTCTGTACCGTTTTGTTTATCTCTATTTTTGTCAATTTTCTAGCAACTATGAACTAAAATTTGGTTTTAGGTTGAACATCACCTAAATAAAAGTCAGAAATAAAGTCTAAGTTGCAGCAGAGTTGTGACAACAACATAAATTCTGAGGGATTTAACCAACCTTAATGACCAAATAAAGAGGAAAGAATTAAGTAACATTAAGGACTCCTAATAATAATAAGAATCCTAACGAAAGACAACAACTGAAGGAGGGAATAAAGGAAGCAAATCATGGTAGAAACAACTTATCTTCTTCTTTTCGGCACTGTTTTTTTCTTTTTGTTAATTTTCCAACAGCCATGAACAAAAATTTGGCTTTCGGTACATAATAGTTTTGTTCCATTATTGTTTTAGGTTGTGAGAAGAGATATTTTCAACTTTATTTATGGACATTCAAGTATTTATTTTGCCTAATTTGGTACATAATCTATTGTTTTCGTTCAAGCTTTTTGAATGGTTTCTGCAGTAAGTATGCTTTTCTTTTTGTGAATTTTTCAATCTGTAATTATTTATTTGGATCAAGAAGAAAGAAAAATAAATGAATTAGGTTGATTTAACTTTCAGGTTAAAAGAATAAGACAAGTTAAAATCGTTATGTTTTTTAACGATAGCTTGGAATACTTGATCGTTTTTTTTTCTCTTAAAGCTTTCATCACCGAATATAAAATTTATTTTCAATCTTTATTTTGATTGACCTCAAGGAATTAATTACGAGCCTTTTCTAATTAATTTAATCTTTTTTTATCTTTTTATTTAAAGGAATTTAATTATTTGCTTGAATTAAATGAATACTTATTTTACTTCGATGATCAACCTAACTTGTTGAATGGACAATCTCTTTGAACCAATCACATAAACAATGAATTATCTTTTACATTTAAAAAAAAATAATTTTCTTTAGTTTCCTTATTAATCCCCAATCTTTATTTCCGCTTCATGTAAGAAGAATTAGAATAATTTCCCTTGGTTTCGACTTGACTTTCACTATTATGCTACAAAAATCAATTCCTTAAAAAAGAGAAAAGTCAGAATTAATTTTGGTGACTTCTACAGCGACCAAAGTGCCAAACACCGGAGCGGTAATAAGCTTTTTTTTTTAACCCTTGAAAACTCTCTTCACATTCTTTCAACCATTACTACTTTATCTCTTTTCAAATTAATCATGTCATTGGAATCACTATAGTTGAGAATCCCTCAATAAACCTTTTATAGTATCTTGCTAACCCAAGAAAACTATAGATCTCGATGACATTTATAGGCTTTTCCCATTTCAACATTGTTTCAACCTTTCTAGGGTCCTTAGATATTCCCTAGTTGATATGACATGTCCTAGAAAAACCACTTCTTTCAGCCAAAACTCACACTTATATAGTTTGGCATACAATTTATACTTTCTTAATATCTGTAATACTTGCCTCAGGTATTGTTCATGCTCCATATATAAGCTAGAATAGATCAAGATTTCATCAATAAATAACACCAAAAACTTATCCAAATAGGGTCAAAAGACCTAATTCACAAATTCATAAACATTGCTGGTGTATTTGTTAATCCAAACGACATTAATAGGAACTCCTAATGTCTATAACGAGTCTTATATGTGATTTTTGGTATATCCTACTCCTTAATCCTTAGCTGACAGTATCTTGATCTAAGGACTATCTTTAAGAATGCCCTAACTTCCTTAGCAGACAGTATCTTGATCTAAAGCTTTGTACACCTCATAAGGAAGTGTAATTCATTATCATTATTTTAGAGAAAATAAACTTATAAATTTGGGGCTCATATTTGTAACTTCTTTCGTCCATTAAAATTTTATGTGTTTTTTATTTAATTGTTGTCTTTAATTTCCATCTGTATCATAATCATTTCAGTTCTATAAATAAAACATAATAATTAATTCTTACGAATATATATAGCAACAATTATATAATCTAACCATACCGACTTAAATTCATAGAAGCTAAAATAAAATAAGTTCATGCCTAATTTAAAATTCTAATAATAAATTTTTAGGATTTAAACATTACAGAACATGAGCATTAATTTAACTAGACTTCAAAATGACATGTAACAATTCTTAACATTACATATTCTTTTCATATATCAAAAAATATAATATAATCCTGCTAAACAACATGAGATTGATACGAACCTTAAATCAAATTAAAACAAAATATAAATAATTTATACAATATTTTATTTTTCAGCTTTAAAACATATACAAAACATGGTATATACTCAATCCTCCTTTCAAACCATTTCACAAACCTCCTCAAATTCTCTCAAATGCAAGTATGGATTTTCTAGATCTAAGATGTGAAAAGAAGGTAAAAGTTGAATAATGCCTGACTTAAAATTAAAATGAGATGCATCAGAAGGAAAAACTATGCATGATCGCGCACTTGTTCTTGTTGGATTCATGTAGTCTCTAAGTGTTCTAACACGATTATTCTCATTATGAAACGACTGATTATCTTCTTCGACCATATTTTTCTGAAAATGATGAGGATATCGTACAAAGTCTACCACGTAATGTATGTGACCAAACTCTCATACACGTGTAGGAAGAGAAGAAAAAAAAGAAAAAAAAGAAACAAAACAAAACAAAATAAAAGAAACAAAAGTTAGATAAAATGAAAAGTGAAAATAAAATAAATATTATAATTTATACAAGAATTTACCTCCCCGGCAACGATGCCAAAAACTTGACACGATCAAAGAGTTGATGTCTTATCCCAAATGCAGGGGTGTCAAAGTAATAAATAACCCAGCAAGACCAGGGTCGAACTACAGGGAAGTGAACTATATAGAATTATAAATAAATTAAAAGATTTGAAGAGAGCTTTAAGATGTGATAATGATGTAAGGATTTAAACAAAGATAAAATAATTGTCAAGGTTAGAGGATCCACTAATGGTATTTCAAATAAGTATAGTATAAACTCTTTTTATTACTCAACTGGAAATCACACACAAAAGAGGTTTCAATCGGATGATTTGTCATTAATAGCTCATTATAAATTATTAACATGATCATATTAATTATCTTATTAAAGTAACACTAAACTTTTAAATATTGTCAGGAATTCATGATGCTAACTTATGTTAACAACAAATCAAGTTCCTTTCATAGCACATGTATAGGTTATACCACACGGTTGGCTATAAAAGTGCCAAGCATTTATTGTACCAAGTGTTATACAACACAAATCTCGATTAATTATTTAACAAGTAATGTATTATGAATTAATAAGATAAAAATGATAAGACATGTTAATAGCAAGTTGTTAAGGATATAATCATTGAAGTCCATATTAAGTTTATATTATATTTATCCTAACACCATTAGTGAAACCTTTTCATCTTGACATAATAAAGTTAGCTAAACCTAATGAAGAAGAGAAACGTAAATAAACAAGAGGAGAACATGATTATACAAGTATAGTAAAGAAAATGAAAGGCATAAACAAAAGATTAATGAAAGCAAACTTAAGCATTACAAAAATATAAAGAGAGAGAGTAAGAACATGATCTTGATCTGAAAACCAAGATGCCTAAATGCATGACAAATGCCTCCTTTTATAGGCCAAAATTTGAAACTATTGATTTGATGACTAATTGTTGAGTGGGTGGCCACATCTTGACTTGGTGACAATCCTTGTCTTCTTTTCTGAAAAAAAACATCATTGCTAACGTCAGAATTTGAACAGATAGTCTTCATGAAAGTTCTAGGAAATTGTCTCAGCTTTCCAACTAAAAATGAATCGGTGCATTTGGACTTCTAGAACTCGAGATATAGGCTGGACACTGAACAATATCTGGGCTACAAGATATATTCTGACTTCTCTGTTGTTGTTATAATTTGAACTTGAAAACAACCTTTTTGAATCTTAAACTCTCATGAAAGTTTTAGGCCTATGTCTTAGCTTTCCATCCATATAAACCAGTCCTAAATCCAAGCTCTACAACTTCAGATATGATCCAATTACCGAATAGTGTTCCAATTTGGACTGAACCAACATCTCTTTTCTAAACTTGCCCCTCTCTTTGTCTTCTCAATTTCAGTAGTTTAACTCATCAATCAATCCTTTGATTTATGTGATAGGCCTGCATTTAAGATGAACATTTACCATAAATTAAAGGTATCTTATAGTATCAGACTTGTTATTATAAAACGTGCTTTAGTTAAGGAGTTATTGATACTTGAAGTGCAAAATGATGATATAAAACCTTGATAAAAATGTACTTTTAAGTATTAATCACACCCCCTCAACCAGCTTATTACTAGTTCCTAGTAATCAAAGCGTTAAAATAGAAAAACAATTTGCAAGTTTTACAAAGCAAGGCATTCATCATTCAACTTCCATTAATCTATCCAAATAAACAAACTCTCATTAAATTTATATATCTGCTTCATACTTCTTAAACAAGATATTAATAAACCTTCTTTTTTTATATGCTCAATGTATGAAAACATAGATGTTGGTGCTTTTATTGAAAGAAAACAATATTTTGTTCTAATGTTTTTCTAAGGTTAACTTCCTTGGGTTGGGATTATTATCTCTTTTTTTTTAATATATATACATATAGCTTAAAACACAATGCATCTTTAACCCATGTAACCAGCTTTCGACTAATGACTTCCAGACGAGTTAGTCTTAAAGCATTAGGTGTTGAGACACCCCTATGAGCTTAGCAACTCGGGTTGCAGATACTGATACATAGATAGTGCAATGTGTGATTCCCTTAATCCTTTCTCCTTAACCCATGTAACAAGCTTTGGGCCAATAGCTCCCAAGTCAGTTGACTTTAGGGTATTAGGTGTTAAAACACCGTTTCGGGCTTAATTGTTTAGGTTAGGGAGGCTACAAAACCAAACTTATCTATGTTTTTATTATCATCAATATTATCAATTTATTTATTTTTTGGCAAATTATATATTATCCCTTTCCCTTAGTTGTTACCTTTAACAAAAGAACATAAATAATGTAATAATCCAATGTGCAACCCACATTCATATGTTAAAGTGTGTGTGTGAAAATGAAGGTTTAAGAATACTTGTTAAATGAGTATATGAGCAGAATCAAGTGATAACAATGCGAGTTTGTAAACCTAAATATTTTAAGAAGTATTCTGATAGACCTTAATAAGAATATTTACTAAGATGCGTCTCAAGAGTCAATAAAATTTCTCTTTACTCTGTCATCCTAATAACAGTTTTGTCAAATGGTTTTAATAATAGCAAAAACAGTAAGTAAGTTAGGTTTTTTTGTCAATTACTACCCTCTCCCCCTAACCAAAACGAGATATTGTCTTCAATATTCTAAGGTAGAAAGATAGCTAGAGTATAGAAGACATCACCTAAAACAACAAACATTGACAAACCTGAAACACACTTAAACAAATATAAGAAATAACAAAACAAAATAAAATGCTATTAATAAAACTAAAGGACACAAAGTTTCACAAACAAAGGCTTAAATCCAATCTAAGCTTTTTACGGCTTTCCATAGTTGACCAATTTATACGACTTAGGGAGGGATCAAGTATAGGGATGAAAGATTGTAATTGGTCAGTCAATTGTTCAGCAGTAGCAGCAGAGATTATGATTTGTCGTGCCGAAGATGTTAGAAATTCTTGTTCCACATCTTGATCAAGAAAATAGAACAAATTATCATAAAAATCATTAACATTTAACAAACCTATAAGTTTATGGTGAATGTGCAATTGGGCCCAAGAGAAAATATAAAAGATCTCTTCTAATGTGCCCAAACCACTTGGTAAAGCAATGAAGGCATCAACATGATTAAACATCGCATTCATTCGATCAGACATTATAGAGACCGTAGTTCCTCTTCAATTATTTTTCCAATGATGTCCCCTTTTGCTAAAGCTTTGGGGACGACCCCCAAAACTTGATTGTCTTCTAAAAATGCAGTTATTGACACACCTCTCATTAACCCAAGGCTGCCTCCCCCATACACTAAATGAATCTTTCTCTCAACTAGTACCTGACCAAGATGATTTGCTGATTCTAAAAACTTTTTTTCTTTCCCAGGACTGGATCCAGCAAAAACACAAATATTTCTTATTTGATGACTTGAGGAACCTGCCATTTCTAGAAATGTAGGCCAGTTGGAGTCTCACTCTCTCTCTCTCTCTCTCTAATGAAAACATGTGTATGTATAAGTAGTTGTGATTGTGGCTCACATCTTCCCTTGGTTTTACGTCTAAGAATGACTTAAATGCCCTCTATGGATCGGGGATATGCTTCTCATCCAGTTTTCTTAAAAACTGACAAACAGGGTTTTTTTAGTCAGATTCCCAAGACTATGATGAGCATATTCTTTATGAAAATAGGGCTATAAATCATGAATTGCATGATGCACATCTCTACTATGATGAGACTTAAGAGTCAATAGAAGATTATATAAAGACTCTCTATGTTTTGAAATAAATCCCACCTTTTGATAATTTTCACAGGTTTTGCAGAATGCATATGAGTCCTTGAACATGGTGGGCCAATAAAATCCACTTTGTAAGATTTTTACAGTTGTCTTTCTTGATGAGAAATAACCCCCACATGCCTCGGAATGACAAAATCTCATGACACTACTTACCTCATTGTCAAGAATGCATCTTTGATATATATGATTAGGATAATATTTGAATAAGTAAGGGTCATCCCAATAAAAGTTCTGCACGTCGCTCAAAAACTTTCTTTTGTCTTGGGTATCCAAATGAGCTAGCAAAAATCTTGAAGCAAGAAAATTGTCAATATTAGCAAACCAAGGTATTGAACTAAGAGAAAGTAAAGATTCATCAGGAAAGTAATCATCAATTGGTGTGATGTCAGATATCGAATCTACTGTCAATTTTGATAAATGATCCGCAATAACATTTTCGGTGCCTTTTTCATCCTTGATTTCTTCCTGTTTGAAAGTTTCAAAGATTTCAGAATCGTGATTGACTTTCCTTTGTTTGGTCATGGCATGAGAAAATGGAAGCACTGGTTGGGAATCAGTCTTTTCTTTGCAATGTTCAGGTTTAACCCCTTCCTTACCCTCAGAGATTGACTCATTTTCTTTCTCACAAGGTTCAAGAATGGGTTTTTCAATAACATTACCACTGTGGAGAGTAATGACTGATTGGACTTGATCTATGTGTTGACTTCCGATACTACTTGCATTTGCATTGTATTGCCCCTTGGGATTTTGCTGTGATTGAGATGGAAACTCACCTTTCTCTTGAAAATTGAGAGTAGATGTGAATTTTGCAAGAGTATCTTTCAAATCAGCCATAGTTTGAGCATTTTAAGTGTTAATTGTCTCTTGCTTTTCAATGAATGCATGCAAAGTTTCCTCAAGATTTCTTCTAGGAGGGGGAACATAAGGAGGTGTATATCCATGAGAATTTTGAAAATTATGGTGTGTTTGAAATGGTGGTTGTAAGTTTGTGCATTATTGTTACCACTCTTCCAACTAAAATTTAGGTGATTTCTCCAACCAGGGTTGTATGTTTGCGAGTATGGGTTATGATTGGGCCTTTAGAAACTGTTTAAAGCACGAGTTTGTTCATGGAGGCATTCCTTAAAAGAAGGCAAAGTTGGACAGTCATTGGTTGAGTGTTCATTGGTTTCATATATTTGACACACAATATCTTGAATAGATTTTAATTAACCACACTTTTTCAATTATAGTGCCTCGACTTTTCTAGATAAATATGCAAACTTGGCTTGGAGGTCATGATTCCCTAAGGTTGTACATTCCTCCACTAGATGTATGAGGTTAAGTTTTACTTGGTTCCTCATAAGTGCCTGTAGTGTCTTAATTTTGAGTATTTTCAGCTAACAAGTCTAGATACTCCATTGCTTCATCAGGGTCTTTATCTTCAAAAGTTCCATTGCACATCAATTCCACCATTTGTCTATATTTAGGTTTTAACCCTTCATAAAAATGTGAAATCAATCTCCATGTTTCAAAACCATGATGAGGACAAGTGTTAAGCAAGTCTCGATACCTATCCCAACATTGACAAAATGTTTCTCCTGGTTTTTAAGTGAAAGTAGTGATTTGTCTTTTGAAAGAGTTTGTTCTGTGAGATGGAAAAAACTTCTTTAAAAATTGTTGTTGCATTTCATCCCAAGCACGAATGGATCCTGACCTAAGATTTTATAGTCATGTTTTAGCTTTATCTTTTAATGAAAAATAAAAGAGCTTTAATTTGATGGTGTTCATGCTACAATTTAAGTCATTATAGGCGTTACAAACCTCCTCAAATTCTCTCAAATGCAAGTATGGATTTTCTAAATCTAAGCTATGAAAGAAGGTAAAAGTTGAATAATGCCTGACTTAAAATTAAAATGAGATGCATCAGAAGGAAAAACTATGCATGATTGCGCACTTGTTCTTGTTGGATTCATGTAGTCTCTAAGTGTTCTAACACGATTATTCTCATTATTCTCTTATGAAACGACTGATTATCTTCTTCGGTCATATTTTTCTGAAAATGATGAGGATATCGTACAAAGTCTACCACTTAATGTATGTGACCAAACTCTCATGCACGTGTAGGAAGAGAATAAAGGGAAGAAAAGAAAAGAAAAAAAGAAACAAAACAAAAAGAAACAAAAGTTAGATAAAATGAAAAGTGAAAATAAATAAATATTATAATTTATACAAGAATTTACCTCCCCGGCAACGATGCTAAAAAATTGACACGATCAAAGAGTTAATGTCTTATCCCAAATGCAGGGGTGTCAAAGTAATAAATAACCCAGCAAGACCAGGGTCGAACTACAGGGAAGTGAACTATATAAAATTATATATATAAAGAAAAAAAGATCTGAAGAGAGCTTTGAGATGTGATAATGATGTAAGGATTTAAACAAAGATAAAACAATTGTCAAGGTTAGAGGATCCACTAATGGTATTTCAAATAAGTATAGTATAAACTCTTTTTATTACTCAACTGGAAATCACACACAAAAGAGGTTTCAATCGAATGATTTATCATTAATAGCTCATTATAAATTATTAACATGATCATATTAATTATCTTATTAAAGTAACACCAAACTTTTAAATATTGTCAGGAATTCATGATGCTAACTTATGTTAACAACAAATCAAGTTCCTT
>Ga0325403_1001446_pt1 | contig 19763 bp, 10 predicted proteins | sample PopdelMetagenome_19_FD_205665 | JGI IMG/M metagenome (GOLD analysis project Ga0325403, IMG submission 205665) | Populus deltoides microbial communities from Bellville, Georgia, United States - Xylem-PdKOR-R4 | ecosystem: Host-associated > Plants > Phyllosphere > Stem > Wood/Secondary xylem... | reverse complement strand
AGTCTGTTCTTTTTCTCTATTTGCAGTCGAACTCCCTCATGGAGTTGTCTCACCATCTTTGCCTTCTTTTCACCATCTAAACTTACCTTTTCTTCAAAAGGCAAAGGAATTAAGTCCATAGGAGTTAATGGATTAAAACCATAAACAATTTCAAACGGAGAAAAACCAGTGGTCGAATGCACAGTTCTATTATAAGAAAACTCAACAAAAGGCAAATATTCTTCCTAACTCTTTAAATTCTTTTGAATTATTGCATGCAAAAGTTGGGATAATGTTCTATTCACTACCTCAGTTTGTCCATCTGTTTGAGGATGACATGTTGTCGAAAATAAGAGTTTTGTTCCCAACTTTCCCCATAAAGTCTTCCAAAAGTAGCTAAGGAACTTAACATCATGATCTGACACTATACTCTTAGGAATGTCATGCAAACGTACAGTCTCCCTAAAAAACAAGTCTGCGATATGACATCATCCGTTTTATTGCATGCAATGAAATGAGCCATTTTAAAAAACCTATTAACCATAATAAAAATAGAGTCTCTACCTTTCTTTGACCTAGGTAAACCTAAAACAAAGTCCATAGAGATATCTATCCAAGGTTCAGTAGGCACAGGTAATGGTGTATATAGTCCGTGCGGTTGTACTCTAGATTTTGCCTTTCTACAAGCAATGCACTGTTCATAAATTCATTGCACATCTCTTTTCATCTTTGGCTAATAATAATGCTCATGCAATACATCCAAGGTTTTTGCAACCCCAAAGTGACCCATTAAACTACCCCATGTGCTTCACGAACAAGCAATTCACGCAAAGAACTAGCAGGAACACACAATCTATTCTCTTTGAACAAATAACCATCCATCAAATACTACTTACCAAAAGCCAAATGTCCACATGCATTATAAATCTCAGCAAAGTCAGAATCATTATCATACAATTCCTTCACATATTCAAAGTCAAACAATCTAGTATTCATTGTGTGTAAAAGAACATACCTGCGCGAAAGTGCATCAGCTACGATGTTCTCTTTGCCTCGCTTATACTTGATTATGTAAGGAAAAATTTCAATGAATTCAACCCCTTTTGCATGCCTCCTATTCAACTTACCTTGTCCTTTTAGATGTTTCAAGGACTCATGATCCAAATGGATTATGAACTCTTTTGGCCACAAGTAATGTTGCCATGTCTCAAGTGCTCTTACCAATGCATAGAGTTCTTTGTCGTAAGTGGGATAATTCAAGGTCGCTCCACTTAACTTCTCACTAAAATATGCAATAGGTCTCCAATCCTGCATCAAAATAGCACCTATTCCCATTCCAGATGCATCACATTCTATTTCAAATGCTTTCGTAAAGTCAGGTAAAGCCAAAACAGGTGCAGAACATAATTTATCTTTCAAAAAAACAAAAGCCAATTCTTGTTCCTTCCCCCATTTAAATCCAACTGACTTTTTAACAACTTCATTCAAGGGTGTAGCTATTGTACTGAAATCTTTCACAAAACGCCTATAAAAACTAGCTAAGCCATGAAAACTCCTTACCTCACTTACCGTTTTGGATGTAGGCCAATCCCGGATGGCCTTAACTTTCTCCTTATCCATCTCGATACCCTGTGCAGTTACAACATAGCCAAGAAACACAATTTTCTCCATGCAAAAGGCATACTTTTTAAGATTAGCATACAATTTCTCACTACGCAACACACTAAGTACATTACGCAAATGATCAAGATACTCAGTTAAGTTCTTGCTATAGATCAGAATGTCATCAAAATACATAACCACAAACTTACTTATGAATGCACGCAACACATGATTCATTGAACGCATAAACGTACTAGGTGCATTTGTAAGTCCAAACGACATTACTAACCATTCATACAAACCATGCTTAGTCTTAAATCTTGTTTTCCACTCATCACCTTCTTTCATTCTAATTTGATGGTACCCATTTTTCAAGTCGATTTTAGAGAAAATACAGGATCCATGTAACTCATCTAACATATCATCAAGCCTAGGAATGGGGTGTCTATACTTTACCGTTATGTTGTTGATGGCTCGACAATCAACACACATCCTCCATGTTCCATCCTTCTTAGGCACAAGTAGCACGGGTATAGCACACGGCTCATACTCTCACGAATGTAGCCCTTTTCCATCAGCTCATCAACTTGCCTTTGAAGCTCCTTCGTCTCCTTGGGATTGCTTCTATAGGCTGTTCGGTTAGGAATTGAAGCTCCGGGTACGAAATCAATCTGATGTTCTATCCCCCTCAATGGTGGTAATCCGCTAAAAGTATTGTTGGGGAACACATCATCAAACTCCTGCAACAAAGCAATAGCAACACTAGGAACAATATGATCAAGATCATTAGTATTAAAGTAAGCCTCTTTGTTCACAAGTAAAATCATTCGCTTGTTATTGAAAAATGCAGATCTAACCTCACCCTCTCTAGCATAAAAATTGGGTTGTTTCTTTAATTTTTCCACACAATTCTCATCTCCTTTACTGACTTTCTTCACTTCTCTTATCTTATCTCCACTCTCAGCTAGATTTAGGTGTTTTTGAGTTGTGGTCGAATGGTTTGATTGTTTGGAGTGTTGGCTGAATATTTGTCTGTGTTTGGATGGGTGGACAAATGGGTTGTAGTGGTTTGAGTTCTAGCCGAATCTGATGGTCTTCTCTTCCCTTGTTCCTCACATTGATTTTCTCTCCCCATCACCTCATGCTCGCTTTTTAGCTTTATTTGATCATCATACACCTGTTTGGGTGTAAGAGGTACAAGAGTGATGGTTTTACCATCTTTTACACTAGTATATCTATTTTTAACCCCATCATAAATTGCCTTCATATTATATTGCCATGGTCTCCCCAACAAGATATGACTTGCTTGCATTGGCACCACGTCGCACAGAACTTCATCAACATATTTCCCAATCGAAAATGGAACCACAACCTGTATAGTCATTTTCACTTCACCACTATCATTCAGCCATTACAATATATATGGTTTAGCATGCTTATCAGTACACAAATTCAGTTTACTAACAAGGGTGATACTACAAACATTAACACAGCTTCCACTATTTATAATTAAACCACACACCTTACTTTGTACATAACAATGCGTATGGAAGATGTTCTCCCTTTATTGATTAACTTCATCTTTCTTTACCTAAACCTGAAGTGTTTGTCTTATAACCAAGGACTCCCCAACCGGTAATGCTAACTCATCCCCATCACTATCCTTCAATGGTGGCATGCCTTCACAATCAGATCTGTCACTTTTCAGATTCCATAACACCATTATCTCTAATCATCATGATTCTCTTGTTTGGACACTCTGAAGCATAGTGTCCATGTCCTTGACACCTGTAACATTTAACATCACGGTTATGTTTAGGTTGAGTTTCAGATTTACCTTTGGCATCAGTAAGAACATCAACTTTAGCCTTTGGTGGTTCAATTCTAGAAGGAACAAAGGATCTTGGCCGGACAGTACCCTCTCTCTTTAGATTTGGCTTCCAAGATGATGAAGAGCCTGAATTAAACGCTCGTCGAGCATGTCCCTTCCGAAGTTATCTCTCCACCTTCATAGCCATGTGAACCATGTCCTCTAGCTCCACATAGTGCTGTAGCTCAACCACATTGGCAATGTCCCGATTCAACCCATTAAGAAATCTAGCCATGGTGGCTTCTCTATCCTCAACAACATTGGCCCGAATCATTGTTATCTCCATCTCTTTGTGATATTCATCTACTGTCTTATAACCTTGATTCAGACCTTGGAGCTTCAAATATAAGTCTCTGTAATAGTGGTTTGGCACAAATCGTCTCCTCATTAAAACTTTCATCTCTCCCCAAGTCTGAACGGGTCGCTCCTCATTCCTCCTCCTACTGATTACAATTTGATCCCACTAAATCAATGCATACTCCGTAAACTCAATTATCACCAATTTCACCTTTTTTTATATTCAAAATAGCTATGGCAATCAAAAATCCAATCGATCTTTTTCTCCCACTCCAAATAAGCCTCGGGATCATTTTTACCTTGAAAGTTAGGAATTTTCAGTTTAATGGTGTCCAAGTCCCCATCCATATCTTCATAAGTGCCCATGCCACAAAACTTCACATTCCTCCTAATCCTGTTCGGTCCAAACCTGATTCCTTGACCAGCAGATGCAAAATCATAGTCATCTTCACCCGCATCGGTGTTTTCATTAACAAACTCTTCAAAATCATATCTGACATTCCGTATGGCCATACGGACCGTATTTCCTCGGCGATCAACCCCACTATTCTGTTGCTTTATTGAATTCACCTTATCTTTCAAATCCTTGCACCTTCTAGACAACAGCTCAAGTTCCTGGCCTATGGCTCACAATTGGTCAGCGTTTTGTGTAGCTGATTCGTTGTTTTCAGACATTCTTTGAATCTATAAAATTTCGTTAGTAGCATAAAATATATCCTCACACCTCCCGTGTATCATAAAAAAAAAATCAAGGCTTTTCACTCTAATAAGCTCACTACGCCTTTTACCTCACAACTTGCTTTCTTTTGGTTCTTTAGGAACTGAAATCAACAAATCAAAGTCAGTAGCCTTTGCAGTGTACTCTAATTATAATTTTCAGACTTAAGAATCAATAAATATGCTGAAAACAAAGAAAAACAAAACTAAGATTATGATTTTGCGAGTAGCAATGCAAATTCATACGAATTGTGGACGAAACGAAGACACGAAATAAAACAGAAGCGAATATTAGCAAAAATAGTTACTTGACTCCTAGATAACTCAAATATAATAGAAACAAAAAGATTTGGACAAAACTAAATAATAAGGATCACGTTTTGAAACTTGACACAAATCTAACCTGTTATGTAATTTTTACGTAACAGAATTGAAACCTAGACCAAACGATCTTGAAATGACCTCAAATTCAATATTTAGTATTATAATACTAATAAACAACAAAAATCAATTTATAGATCATTCTTTTATGTCTAGGTACCCAAACCCCTAGTATGATCTGTTTGCGGCAGAATTGAACCCCCAATTAAAACCTCCAGAAGCTGATATCAAAATAAGCCCGAATTTAATATATGGTGCGATCTCATCCCCAATACATAGAATATGAAGTTTTAATTTATTCTAAGGTGTTTTGCTTATGGTTCACAAAGAGTAGTGTTTCTGAGGTAGAATTAAGCCTTGAATTAAAACCTCAAGCAAACAATATCATAATAAGCCCAAATTTTACATATGATGCAATCTCACCCCTAATAGACCGAATATGAAGTTATAATTGATTCTGAGGTGGTTTGCTTATGGTTCACAAAGAGTAGTGTTTCTGCGGCAGAATTGAGCCTCAAATTAAAACCTCAAGCAAACAATATCAGAATAAGCCTAAATTTGACATATGATGCAATCTCACTCCCAATAGACTGAATATGAAGTTTCAATTTATTTTGAGGTGGTTTGCTTATGATTCACCAAGAGTTGTGTTTCTGTGGCAAAAATTGAATGATCCTTCAAATTTCAACTAATCCTTATCTCTCTTTCTTTTTAATATACTGATATGATTAGAGACAGTAACAAGATGAAAAATAACCTTTTTTTTTCTTAGATGACGCAGACACGAAGAACAAGAAGATGGACGCAAACACTGAAAAACTTAAAGGAACACTACAAAAAACGAAAATAAAATAAGGATATATGACCTTGAAGCCTAGCTCTGATACCAACTGATGCAAACCTCGTGATCACGTGGTCATGCAACCCATAATCAAGATTGAGATATGATCCCGGAAAGTCAAAATAGGTCTAATAGGAGTGTGACACAATGGAAACCTGCCCCAAGGTACCAACACTATTGGATTGAGTAGAATAACGCCATGAAGCCAGTTAATCTTCGATAAGTCAGATTCAGTTCGTTCAAGAACTGAAGAATTCAAGAATCACTCTCACACGTTAAAACTGAAAAATTTAGAAGTAATTATCATCAAAGCTCCTGAAAGTTTGGCTTACATGAGTTTAAATAGTTCTTGAAAAGTTAACCCTAATGAACCCCTTATGTGGACTTAAATGAGGTCCACTCAAAACTGACCCAAAACCCTAAACTGAAAAGCCCATAACTTAATCCAAACAAGTCTTAGATCATAACTGGAAAAAAAGTATTAATTAAGCCCAAACAAGCCTTGGGCTGTAGCTAACAAAATAAAACAAAGCCCATAATATTAAATCCATGTTCTGTCATGAGAAGACGAGAAGGAAGTAAAATATTACAGAACTGATTCAAGGCTTATTTATAGCCTTCCATGCAGCCCCTTAATCCTAGAAGTAAAAGGAAAAGGTAGCCACCCATATTGTTTCCAAGTTGTAGAAGGATTCTTTTGTTTCCTTTGCTGTCCTCACCTCATGGCCCAAATAAGGTTGTGTTGGACCCCTCTTGCACATGGATAAGATGTACTAGGGTCTCCTCTTGATACTCTAATATACCTTTCAATTCTGACTTGGTTGAAACATTCAAAACCAATGCATTCAATGCCTCTTTCAATACCTTTGTCTTAGACCGAGTCAACGGACCATTTGGAACATGTAATGGGTCCTTACTGGTGTTTCTTGGCTGGTCCACATCAGAAAGTTACCTAGAACAGGAAAGCATGATTATGGTCGTCAGCTGTGGTGGAAGGTGGTGCTGCTGGCGGTTGTTGAATAGAGAATGGCTTGGACGGCGGTCGGCCCTTCTTCTTCTTCTCTGCATTTTTTCTTCTACTCTATTCTTCCTCTCGTTCCCTATTTTATTCCTTCTCCCTCTCTCTAGTCGTTCTTCTATTTCTGTGGTAGCAATTGTTGTTGCTCACGGTGCTGGTTGTGACGGTGGTGGCTGAATGTGGCTGCAGATGGTGGTTCCAGGCGGCGGCTTCTCCTCCTTTCTCCTCTGTTTTTGCTTTTCCCTCTTCTTTTTGTTTCTATTTCTCTATATATTCTTCAATTTCTAATGGTGATTGTGTGGTTATTAATGGAGGCTGCTGGTGGTGGCAGGTTGGGGAGAGTTGAGGGTGGCCGGTGGTTTTTTTTTTTCTATGTTTTCCTCGCCCTCTGTTGCTGTTCTCCTGTTGCTCTCGCTTCTGCTGCTCCTTCTTCGGTCTCTAACGATGGTGGAGCTGATGTCGTTGAGGGTGCTGCTGGTGACGAAGCAGAATGATGGTGGCACAACTTCCAACAGTGGAGGGAGAGAAACCAAAGAGAGAGAGATGAGTTACTGTTCTTCTCCCCTGTTCTTTTGTTTTTCTGTTCTTTCCTTCTATTATCTTGTCAGTTCAAGTCTTCCCCTCTCTGTTCGTCTACCTTGTTTTCAAAACGATCTCTGTTCCTCTCTCAAACAATCCCCTACTTCCTTCTCTCTATTCGGTTCTCCTTTTCAAGTTCGTTTCCCAAAATATTTGCCCCCTTCTGGTTTCCTTTTTTCCTTTTCCTCCTCCTCCTTCTCCTCTCTCACGTTCATCCTCTGTTCCTTCTCTAAAATTTTGCCACCCTTTTGGTTTCTTCCCCTCTGGTTTTTATAGGCAAGCGGAGAGAGTCCCCACTGCCTTGTTCCATCATAGCGCAGGAGGGAAACATGGTTACCTTACCCCTGCAGGGCAGGGTGGCCGATTGTCTGCGGGGTATGGGTTGCATTAATGGTAGGGTAAGGGGATGTCTTGTGTCCGGGTTTTATGGGCAAATAGGAGGGGAAAGAGAAGGAGAATAGCGGGGAAAAAAAGATTTAAAATCTTCTTCTTCCCTGCCTCTGCATGCGCAGGGGAGAGAAGCAGCACAGTGCCGTTCAAAACAGCACCGTGTAGTTTTTTTTGGAAGAAAATGAAAAATAAATTTGGGAGTAACCCAAAAATGGGTTATGACAGTCTCTATCAAAGAGAAACTCTTCAAACTTAGCATAGAATTCTTAGGAAGAGTTCATTGCTTCCATCCTCCACCAAGGATTATGAGTATCGTCTTTGATCGTCCTCAACTTTCCCCTCAAGACCTCTGTCACATGTGTGCAGTGATCATCCTCCTAGGTTGGGATGGTCAGGAATGATAAAGGTGGAAAAGATAAGGATTTCTTCTCCTTTATCGATATAAAAAAAAGAAATGAGAGTCGCCACCTAGTATTTTGGTTATTAAGAACCCTAACTGATCTCAAAATTCAGGTAAGGAGACTGATCACATAAAAGAAAGATATTAGCACCCGTAATACACCTTACATGAGGTAATCAAAATTGTTTATTTTCCTAATATAAACTAAGGTATTGTTGTGTTTTCTAATCGTTGGTTTGTCTAAGGTTGAAGAAAAGTTCTCATCAGTAAGGAGATCCTTATCTTATTAGGTTAAAAACCTAACCATTATAGTGTCAATATAAAAATAAAATAAAAACTATCTTTTTATTTAATATCGGGAATATATATTACATACAAGTTCATAATCTTGGATACTAACAGAAAACAAAATAAAATTGTTTTAGTGTTTTTGAATTTAATATCAGGAATACATCTTACGTTTAAGTTTGTAATCCAGCATATTAAAAAAAACAAAATATTTTTTGAAATATAAGTTAAGTTCTTATGATTTTAATAAATTAGTTATTAAATCCAAAAAATACATGCAAAATAACAAAACCATTTTGTGATGATTTCTTTATATGAGAAAATATGCAGATATAATCTATTTTTGAAATACTTGGCCATATGCACACAAACAAAACACACAATTTTATTTTATTTTTTAAAATAAGAAATTTGAAATTTTTTAAGAAAAGCAAGTCTTTTAATACCGGGTCAATACATCGCGATATAAGTTTATTGTCCTAATATTAAATAAAAAAAGCTAAAAAAAATGTGAGGGACCTACAAATAAGTCAAAAAAGATCTTTGAATTTGTTCAGATTATTTTGAAATTATTTGACGATTTGTTTGGCAAAAAAAAGGAAGAAAGAAATAAAAAATTATTAGAAAAAAGATAGGGCGTGTTTGCCAAACACGCCCTGAACCAAAAATTGAAAGACATAAAAAATACCTAGAGTCATATATGGCAAACACACCTTAAAAACAAAAAAAAAAACTTTTTTTTCTTTGGCAAAAGATGGGCATGCCAAACACGACCCAAAACAAAAACATATGGGTTGGGCTTCCTAGCCTGGGGCCTAAGCCCACAAACACGACCCAAAACAAAAACAACGAAGATCAAACACATGGTTTCATGAAGAACAACCAAAGAGAATCCAGAAACATAACTCCCAAATCAAGCCAGATCTTGTCAAATAAAAGGCATGAAAAGCTTACAAATCATGCAAGGATAAAAAATCACGCGACCAAACTCAACAATTACAAAGCATAGAGAGCAATCTTGTCTTCATAAGTTTCGGTCCATTGAGACGAAAACCTAAGATTAAAACACTAAAACACATGTTTTAGTTCAATCAAAACCTAGATTGTAAACGTATGATGACCCATTAAACTTTGGATACCAAAGACATAATAAAACAGAACCTAAAACTAGTACTTGAGGCAAGTTTAATGAATGAATGTTTGAATGTCAATCCCAGAAAATAGAACAAACCCAGGAAATGCATCAAACCAAAGTACAAGCCTAGAAAATGTTATAAAACCCTGAAAATAGACTTAAACTTAGCAGCCCTAACTTAGACATACTTGCATAAACTTCTACAAACATAAGAAAAACATTCATAAAACACAAGAATCAAATGCAACAGTGCATACTCAAACCCCCATAACAAATACATCTAGAAATCTAATAAGCTAAAAATATTAATCCAACACCACTCCAGACTAAAAATAAATAAACTTAAGACAGCTCTAACAAAAAAAAAATACTTAACCAATAAAAAAATGCAAACCTAAAAACACATTCAAAATGATTGAATAAACATCCTAAAAATAACCAAAATAAAATCAAATCTTAGCAAAAAAAAATCTAAAACAAACTTTCATCATTAAGATAAAAATCATAACATGACAAACTATGCATTATCTGAAAATGAGCATATATATTTTATTAATCCAAAATAGACAGAAATGCATCTTAATTCAAACATTAACATATTAAAGGAAGAAATATGAACATTAAACTATCAAATAATAGTTATAACATGGATTAAAAAGGGATGGAAGGGGGTGTGCTCATTAAGCTCCACCCTCATCAAACTTGAGAGGTTTACCTTGCAAAATAAATAGCAATTTCTTCCTTGGATTCTCATCTCTCTTCCCTTCAATCCTTTTCTGGTGATTTTTATTTTGCTTTTTTATAGCCTCTTAAGACATGTGGTTGGGAAACCATTTGTGGATTTTGGGTGGTTTTTTAAAACTAAGTTATAGAGGATCTCTTTTTCAAAGAAATGTTTGTTCTTTCTTTCTTGTTGGGAACTTAGTAGTTGAAGTTTGGTCATAAATGGCTAATTAAAGGTTCATATTCTATGAATTAATCGTGGACAATAGGGGTTTGTTGGAGCAAAACAAACCATAGACATTATAAAGGAGGTGTTATTCTCCAACTAATTACAAGCCACACTTCATTTAGTGGTATGTAGCTTCCTTACAGTCGATCCAAAGTTGGATTCAACACTGTCGAATTTTTCTGAAACAGTCAAGGCTGATTTGGGACAAGAAGTTAAGGACTTTCATGAGGCAGGTAAGGTATAAAAGTCGAGTAAATGTGGCAAAACCTTGTGGAAGGAAACCTCCTCTGTCACATGGTGGTGGTTGGAGACCCTTAGGTGATTGGAGATGCTACATTCATTCGCCTAAATGTTATAACTTGATCAGCCTCTTCGGTTGAAGAAAGGGATGCATAATAGCCGAAAAAGGCGTTGTTTAGGCTAAACCCTACAAATTAAGGTTTTTAATATGAGATTTGGTAAACTTCAATTTAATCCCTAATCTTCCAATTTCTTTTAATTCCACCCATAATTAATTACCTTATGAAATCTAAATTTCTTGCAATCTCACTCTCACAAAACTTAATTGCCATCCCTAAATTCGAGCACCTTTTACAATTTCATCCTTGGTTTTTGATTTGTTCAATTGAACCCCCAGACAGCTATCAAACTTTTAATTTTCTTTTATTTGGCCTCTGATTTTAATAATTTTAGTTCTCGAAGTCATGAGCTTTTTACAAGTTGGTCATTGGTCATGAAATTCTTCAATTAGACCCTTAGTCAACCTTCAAACTTTAAATTTCTTTTAATTAAACCCTTGATTGCAATAATTTCAAACCTTAGAGTCTTGTATGTTTTACAAGTGAGTCCTTGGTTTCTGATTTGTTCAATTAAGTCCCTAATTACCCATTAAACTTCAATATTTATGCAATTGAGCCACTAATATGACCAAATTAACTCTTAAAAATTGAAATCCAACCCCTAAACTTTAATTTCTTCCAATGAAAGCCAAAATTGACTTCAAGAATCAATTTTCTTGAAATTAAGCCCTTAATAAATTCAATTAAACTTTAAAAAATTCAAATTGAGTCCTTAAACATACAATTTTGAATTTTTCTCAAATTGAATTTTCTTTGTCAATAAGGCCTTCATTAATCGAAAATGCGTTGTTAAAATTTCCTATTTTATATATTTTGATCCTCCCCTATTAGTCTTTGTCAATTTCCTGGCTATTCTGGTATATTCTTCTCACTGATATATATTTTTCTATTTTCTTCCAATATTTTTTTGTTTTTTTGTATTTTCTCGTCTCCTTTTTTCGGAATTTTTTTTTGTTTATATAGGGCCCTAAAAATAGGTAACAACTGCATTCTTGAACTCAGCTACCTCTCTCTCTAGAGAGTCTATTCGACTGTATACCTCCCCAAACTTCTCTTTAATAGACTCCGAGAGGTATGCTAAGGGGTGAACAAAAAAACTGAAAAATCAATTAAACCAAGAAAACCTGAAAAAAATAACCGAGAAATCGAACCATGAAAAAAAACTGATTAAACCATTTAGAATATTTAAAATATATTTGGTTCGGTTCGGTTTTGTAAGCTTGAAACTGAAAAACCGAATCGAACTAAACCAAACCGAAAAAAACTAAACAAAAAAAACAATGTTTTTTTTCGGTTTTTACTATAAAATAACCAAACCAAAACGAATCAAAACCGGTCGATTGGGTTTCAGTTTTTAACATAAAAAACAAAACTGAACCGAAATGAAATCGGCCAGTTTTGAACCGGTTTCGTTTTTTTTTTCAAAATTTCTGTTTACTTGTATTTTATAGGTAAAAACCGAATCGAACCGAAAATGATCACCCCTAGGTAGGCCTATGCTTTCAGCTTTCGCTTGTAGCTGAGCATAAGCAGCCTTAAGAGTTTTTATCTTAGCATTCTGAACAACATTATCCTTCCTTAACTTGCACACCCCTGTGGTATCAGCACACTACTTCTCAATAGCTATTTTCATTGCCCTACTCTCTTTAGACCATCAACTTTTTGAATAGGCATACATCATAAAGTTCTAAACAATAAAAAAGGAAAATGTAATCCAAGTCCTTAAAATTAATCAATACATGAGAAAAAGGAAATTTCTTAAGGATTATGCATACCCGAAAGGCCATGTGCCTAGTAATAACTAAAGTGTTAGTAGTTGGGATCTATCAACGCTCTAACATCAGAGGGAAAACTCAGGAGTCTGTCCAAGGTGTTCATCACCTTTAATCCTTCAAGCCCAAGGGTAACCCTCCCTTAAAGAAAGTCTTTATTTGCTCATGTCTTCCAAACTTAGGTTGAGAAAGCTAAGAGAGCACGATCCAGGTTTAACCTCAAGAAGAAGTCCTCCAACCCCACGACATAAGGCACCTGACTTGAGGACTTAAAGAGCATGAGGACCAGTCTAGTTGGCAAAGGGATCACTTGTACATCAAAATCAGAGTCGATAAAGATTCTTCTCCTTTTTCATTAGGAGACAACCTCCAGCATAATTGAGGTTGAAGTTGGAATCTTGAGACCTCCTGATATGGAAGATCACTTACAAACCTTTGTAAGGAAAATGAGTACCCAAACTCATACATGCATATGAGGGCATTAATGATGAAATTGTCCTTAACAAGCTTATTAGTGACCTAGGTAACACGATCACTAGCCTTCGGTAACAAGACCATAAAATTCCCTAGTTGTTTAGAGTTAGCCAAGGTCACTTATTTATAGGACACTGTGCATTTGCCTTATTCAAAGGTGTCCTAAGTAATCTTAATTGTACCCTAAGGTTTGGAACCCTTTGGGGGAAAGTCTCATCTCCTTTTTTAGTAGAAGAGGGTTAATGTTACGATGTCGCAGTTGCACAAATTAATTACCCTAGCTTAAAACACAACACACAAGATAGTATAGAGCAAGCAAGGGGTCGATCCCACAAGGAAGGTTCAAGTCAGATTTTTATGCTAGATGATATACAATTTGGGGGGCTTTGAACGTTATCTAGGCTAAAGCAAAAGAAAATAGAAAACTATCAATCGAAATTAAATAAGATAAAAAAAAATAATCAATAGAACAAACCTTGGTTACAAGTAAACGTCCACATATAGAAATCAGAACTAATCATAGAAATGAGATATAAGTTTATATTCTGAATATTTATCTCTTCTTAACATTGGTTAGTTAACGGATCTATTGTATAACTAACCCTAACCATCAAGCAACCACAATGTCCGCACTAGTAATTTAATTCAATGGCAGCCTTAAGAAATAGATAAATTGATTAATCAAGAAAACATTATTGTCCGCAGTCTATGTTTGATTTGATTGAATGTTCTCCTTAAGATTAATAACGTAGATCCGCCACAATTATTAAACTCAGTTGTTTCACAAGTTCATATGCCACAACTTTGGTTTTGATATCAAACTTAGCAATAGATTGTCTACAATAATAACTTAGAGTCCGATCTAACAATTAAAATAAACAATCATAGGAAGAATAAGCATAGAGAACAAACATATTCATCATACAAACTGGAAAGAAAAGGTAAAATAAATCTCATAGTTATTGAAATTCAAAGGTTTCTGTGTCCTTGCAACCAAGAAAAAGAGTTTAGCGTTGCATGTTTGTTGAACAACTAATCAAAAAGAATGAGGAATGCATGATTTCGGGTTTCTTAGAGGAATGAAGTGTTTTCTCTTCTTGGTTGGTTGCCCCCCTTCTCTTCTCTTATTCTTTTTAATCCTAGAAAACCCTAGTCTCTATTTTAAAAATAATCCTCCCTTAAGTAGACAGTTTATATTTAAGTACTTCAATAACTAATTTTCTAAAAAAGGAGAAATAGTCTTGCATGAAATCTTCAAGCTTTGACTTAGAAGAGCTAAATTACTGAAATAAAAACTTGGATATTGATTTAGATGCTTCGGAATGTAATTTGGACTCGTTTTTTAACGAAACCTGTTTGCTAGCAGAATTCAGTTGTCATCTTTGAAAAATCATATTTCCCTAATATAACATCGTTTTTTGCTGCAATTTGGAGCATTGGTAGTCCTTTGAGTCAAGAATCCAAAACAATTAAGTTTGCATGAATTGGACTTTTAGCTCCAGATATTCAAGTCGGAATGGTCGAAGGTCAACACTTACAAATTGCAAAATTTGAATTTGAAGTCTACAATTTCAATGCTTTTTTTATTTTATTTTCTTGTCTTAGATATCCAAAAAGGTATGGATGTTAGCTTTTTAATGCCATTGAAAGCACTTCATTTTAACCTCTAGAGCTCACGATGTGCATAAAACATCAACTGAAGGTCAAATCTGCCAATTACATCAAATTACCTCCAATTTACTCTGTTTTGCATCTTTCATCCAAAAGTGCCTTCAAAACATAAAACAAAGAATATCAAGTCATTTCATATATCAAACATAGGTAAAACACTAGTTAAATGTGGGTGAAACTATCAAATAATATGGTTGCATCAGTTGAGCAGCATCATTATTCTAATGGTTGTAGATCCCTAGCAAGCACTTCTAGTTTTAGATCTGAAACTGAAATCTTTCTCAGGAGATGTAATTCCCATGATTTTTCTATATGTCATTCTTAAGAAAATTTAAAATAAGAAAGAAGATATTAGTATATTTTGTGCTTACCTAGGAAACAATTCTTTTGCAAAAACAGAGAGAACTATTCTTCTCATTTAAAGCTTCGATTATAGGAAGTTTAAGAAAGAAATTTGGCAAAATTAAAAAAAAAGACATCATCGCCTTCTACTCTTAGCAATGAATAAAAGACATGTGGCTTTCCATTATAACCCTAGGAAGGCTAAACACCTATTGCATTGATTACACGCCGCTAAATAGTCTTCTCAATAAGATTTATTTTGCCTCCCCATGACAACATTTAAAATCCATATGGAAAGGCTCCTCTTCTTTATGGGAGACAAGACAAACCTAACCAATTGTCTTCCAAGAGACTTTTCAATTCTTTTGTATCAAATGCATAAATATTTGGGGGATAACTGATGAGTTAGTATTTTGTTACCCAATATTTTTGTGCTTTAAAAGAGCTCAAACCCATAATAAGGTGTTAACCTAATCAAATATGGGTCTGGCAGGATACGAGATGCCACACTCAATACACTTGAGTTGAGCTTGGTCATAAGCTGAGCTTAAGTCACTGTAAGTCTAGTAAGATGCCACACTCAATACACTTGAGTTCAACATTAAGTTAAGCCCAAGACATCGTGAGTCTGGCAAGATGCCCCAATAAACTTGGGTGTAACTAGTGGTTGAGCCCTTGTTACCGTGTGTCTAATATCTTCCCAGACTTAACATATTTGGGTTCAGCCATGAGTCGAGCCTAAATCATCATGTGTCTTATAAGATGCCAGACCCAACATATTTGGGCTCAGCCACAAGCCAAACCGTCACCATAGGTCTGGCAAGATATAAGACCCAATACACTTGGGTTCAACCATGAGCTTAATCCAAGGTGTTATGGTTCTGATAAGTATGAAGATTCATTTCTTTTAGGTTTGGCTACACGCCTAACCTAGTCGATCTTAAAAATCCATATTAGGACCATAAAGTTTTTTCTTAAGATTATTGACATGATACTTTCATGTTAGAAATAATTATCTCCCTACACTTGTAGGTGTATAAAAGATCTCCCAATGGCCTACCATGTTTACATCTTATTAATGATATGTAAGAGATATTTATCTTTTATTAATTATGTGTAAGGAATATTTATCCCTCATTAATGACATCAAGAGCTAATGACTTTCCAGTCTTTCTACTCCTTGAAGATTACAAGGTTTGAGGCTATAAATATCCTCTCAACCTCTGAAGTAAAAGGTTCACTTTTCATACTCTCCAAACTTATATATGTTAGTCCTTAGAGCATCAATCATACAAAATTAAGAACAAACATTCTTGTTCTTATAATTTAAAGCTCTTTCTTTCATTTATTATCATCTCCACTTAAACTTTTTGACTCTATCATTTAAAGGCTTTTTAGTCCCACTGATAAAGACTATTTTGTAAGCATCAAAACTTCTACCATCAATTTTAGACTTCATGGGCTATGGAGAAGGAAATATTGACATGAATATCTGATTAATCACCATCCAAATACTAAATAACCTTATTCCTGATCATATTGAATTTTGGAACATCATTATAGGTTTACTAGGTTCTTAGGAACATTTTTTCTCTTTTAAATGATGTTTGTTCTGCGGCTTCTCCACCTCTGCAGTTTGCTTTTGTTTCTCCTCTTTCTCCCTTTTGTTTTCAAGCTGATGTTTCTAATAATATGGTCTATAGGCTTATCAAAAAGAAAACAGGTATCTCCTTTCCCATCTTCGGCTCTTGCATGCTTCGTGTGGACATTTTTCTAGGTTTCACAGAATGGTTAAATATAAACGAGGCAACAATCACCGATATCATGCATTAATTTAACTAATATTTAACCTATTTTTTTATATAAATTATGCAGAATTTTTTTATTAATTTAATCTAAAGGAAAATTAAAAAGAATAGAGATTGTCCCCTACATAATATGAACACGGAAAAATATTACAGAAAAAATATTATTAGATAATTATTTTTGATTTAACTGATACAGCAAAAAAGGTATTATCATTTACATAAATATATGAAATAAAATAAAGAAAAAAAGAGCAAATACCAATTGTGCATGTTCGATGTTCATTAAGTTTTATTGATTTTGCTACATAATTAGTTTACGAATTCACAAATATAAAGACTAACCATTTTTGTCAATTGTATATGCTAAAACTCGCATATAAAATACTTATTGTATAAAATACCATATCATTAACTTGATTAAAAGAACATAGCAAAAATCCCAAAAAATTCCGACAATTTTCCAATTTGCAAACTCATCGAATTATAAAAAGAGAAAAAAAAAATCTCCGTCGCTAATGTATTATATATATCAAACAAAATAAAATGTTTTACGACCTATCTTCTCTGGTAGCATAATACCATCTTGTCAATTGTATAGAATGGATGAAGTGGGCCAATTCAGCCTTGGTTTTCATTTGGGCTTCTCAACCTGAGTTTAAGATTTTTGGTTTCCATTACAGGCTTGACAGGCTTGGGTGTGATTGGGCTCTAACCATACCACCACCTAAAATATTTAGAGGGGAACACCTCCTTCCATCTATCGTACGGTTTGCAGTTTGTCGCCCCAAAGGTAAATTCATTCAAAAGAAAGATCTGATAGGTGGTCCGGCATACTGTTTTTTTTTTTTTTCATTGCAGAAAAAATATTAAAATGATGCAATTTTTTTAAAAAAAATATAAGATTTTAGTAAGTGACTTGAGTCAAATCTAGTAAATCTATAATAAATATACCCTGATAACTCTATAAAAAAGATGTAAACAAAAAAAACTAATTTATAAAAAAATTAATAAAAAAAACAAAACTCCTTCAGATATTGTTTCAAATTAAATGCTAAAGGATAAAATCAATAAATTTAATTTTATTAAAAAATAAATTTTCTTTTAAAGAAACAAAATTTAACAAAGACTGAAAAAAAAACTCAAGCTAGCCTTTGTTATTTTAAATAGAAAGATAAATCCAATAGGAAAAAAAAGTAAAAAAGAATGGTGGAGGATGAAATATGAAGAAAAAAAAGAACTTAAAAAAAAAGCAAGCCCGAGTGAACCTTGTAAACCCGGGTTAAACTCTTAATTCTGCAATTCATTAAATTCTTAACCTGAGCTCAACCAATAAGATCAACACCTAGAAAATTAAATATTGAATGATAAAATCAATTCATTTAACTTAATTTAAAAACAAAATTCCTTTAGAAAAGCTAAATTCAACAAAGAAAAAAAACAAGGCAACTCGTATTAATTTCAAAATGACAAAACAAATACCATAAAAATTGAATTAAAAATAACAAACCAGGGTTAATCTCTTAAACCCACATACCGTTAAATTTAAACTCGAACTCAACTAAGAAGCTAAACACCTGGCTAGTTAAACGTTGGAGGATAAAATAAAACAAAAATCAATCTAAAAAAATATAATAATAAAAAAAGGATTTGATTTGATTTAACAGGAAAAAAAACTAAAGAATGGTGAAACTGCGAAAATAAAATTGCAAAAACCATCTAAAAAAATAATAATTAAAAGAATAGAAAATAAATATAATAGGTGAAAATATTAATTGGGGATGAAATTGAAAACAATTCTTAATTTAATAAACTATTCAAAAAAAAATTGCAACAAAGAGAACAATGATGAAATGGAACAAACTCTTTAATTTCATAAAGTATTCTAAATTTTAAAAATTATAATATAGAGAATAGGAATGAAATCTAAAGTACAACAAACTTTAGGGGCTGATTTGATTTTTTTTAATTCCAGCATGAAAATCGAGTATGAGAGAGGGGAAAAAAAAGAAAAGGTCATATGCGTCACATCGGCTGCCATAGTGTTACACACGTTGTTGATTCGTGAAAGGGACACTGAGATGATTTGGAAGCAACCCTGTAATCACGATTTTGGCCACCGAACAGCGCCACACGCGTTGTCTGAAGACTGCTAACACCGTTTACCTAATTCTTTTTCTTTTTAATTTTCTTATTTATCAAATTAACCTACTGCCTCCAAGGACACCTAATAACTACACAATGACCACATGTAAATGACAAAAGAGCTCATAAGTCAAAGACAATTGTTTTTAATTTTTAAGAGTAATGAAGTAACTTGTTTAAAATCAATTCAAATATTAAAAATCCTCTTGACCTAAATGATTTTATTTTTATTTTTGAATGGCAATTAAGTAATCACATTATGCAAAGAAAACACAAAAATATCATCTAGCCCTTTCCTTTCAAGTAAGGACCAATGTGTCTCATGAAAAATATCATCATACCCTTAAACCCAAGGCATGTTACTTTGCCATCCAAGGGGTAAAATCAACCTTTCACTATGGATTCGCATAGTGAAATGCTAATGCATTTTAGTATAGAGTGTAATGTCCCATTCAAGTCTAAGACGTGACTACATTAAAGTGTTGGGGGTCAGATCAATTTTACTTTTATATATATAAAAAAATATTTTAGTATTATTGATGTGTTTTATAATAAAAAAAATTAATAATAAACTCCAAATATGATGTATATTGGACCATATATTTTTTTAATATTGATCAAATGATGAATTGAATGACATTTATTTCAAATATTAAGACAACAACATATTAGATATATGATCCAAATAATGAGATTATGATAACTCCAAAGAAAAAAAATTAAAATAAATTATAAAGATCAATTTC
>Ga0325403_1001445_pt1 | contig 19766 bp, 14 predicted proteins | sample PopdelMetagenome_19_FD_205665 | JGI IMG/M metagenome (GOLD analysis project Ga0325403, IMG submission 205665) | Populus deltoides microbial communities from Bellville, Georgia, United States - Xylem-PdKOR-R4 | ecosystem: Host-associated > Plants > Phyllosphere > Stem > Wood/Secondary xylem... | reverse complement strand
CAATAATAAATCTAGACAAATGCACAGTAATAAAAAGAAAAAAGAAAAATAATATTATTATTCTGGCTGCATAGTATACTGTATAATATAATGATTAGGGTTCCAATATTTTTATCCTAGCACGTGGTCCCGATAAGGCTGATTCCCTAATCTAAGAACGACAATAATAGAGAAGCATAGATAGAAGGACTCAAAATAAGAAAGAGATCTTTACAGAATATAAATAATACAGGAAAAAGAGAGAGATTTTCACTCTCCAAGTCCAAGCCCGCTTCTTTCACTTCAAAACCCTATCTCAAGATCTCCCTGTTTTATTCTCTGGGCTATTTAAACAAACAGAGAACAAATAAAACAAAAAAATAAAAAAACACAAAAACCTCATAAACCAAAACTTCCACACACACGTCCCTCTGCTTTTATGTCTTTCTTGAAGTAATTGTAAACCACCACCAACCAGAAAAAAACCCTAAAAAAACCACCATGGATACTCATGAGATAACCAACATACTGCTAACTAAACTCAAGAGTTTAGATCCAGAAAACGCTGCTAGAATTATGGGTTTTATTCTCATACAAGTCCCTTCTGAAAAAGATTTGTTACGTTTAGCCTTTGGCCCTGAAACCCTTTTGCAAAATGTAGTCTTTAAGGCCAAAATCCACTTTGGACTCTCCACGAACACGTTTTCTACACCTTCTACACCATCTTCTCCGTTGCCTCTCAATCCCATAGCAAGGCCTTGTAATAACACTAACCCCTTTTCACAATCGTCTCCAAGAGTCACAAATAATGATTCTTTCATTGATTTTGGAAAAAACCCGCCTCCAAATCCCTGGCCTGCTCATGGGTTGCCAAATAACAGTAACAGTAACACTTCAATTAGCCCAAAGTCCAGTCCTTTTTTGTCCTATGATAATATACGTTCCGGGTCTGTTTTAGTGCCACCATTCTCGAGGAATGGTGGTAATGACGGTGGTGATTGCAGTAATAATAGTGTTGACTTCCCTGATGAGTATCAATTAGATGATTATCTTTCGTTTCTTGATGACTCCTCTTCAAAAAATGAGGGCTTTATGGACCAAAGGGTTCAATTGGGTGGTTATCCGGTTGATAATGGAGATAGCCATTTGCATAGAAGGAGATTTTCGGAGAGTGATGCGTGTTTTGGTGCTGAAGATGGGGGGTTTGGTCTTGGGTATAAGCCTTGTCTGTATTTTGCTAGAGGGTTTTGCAAGAATGGAGAAAGTTGCAAGTTTGTTCATGGTGGTGAAAATACGGCTGAGGTTAATGGTGGTGGTGTTCTTGTGGGTTCACCAAGGGAAATGGAGGAACTTTATTTGCAGCAGCAAGAGGAGTTGATGAGAATGAAGGCTGCACAGCAACAGCAGCAGCAAAGGATGGCTTATAACAAGTACATGAATTTTCTGTTGCAGCAACAGAATAAAACCGATAGGTATATTCAAGATTACTAATTTTGCTTTTAGCATGCCGTATCCTCGTATAACGTGTCAGATTTTCAATTTCAATCAGTTCTACTGGTGGAATTTTGGTCTTAATTTGGTTTACCTGTTAATCTCGGGACATTATTGCTCAACTGAGCAATCCCTTATTTACATACAAGATGAGACCAAGGGTACGCGATAGGTTAAGTGTTTCCATCTTTCAGTTTGCTTTTATTGTTATTTTCTGGCTGGTCAAAGAAAGAAAGAGTCTTTTTTTGAGGGAGGTAGAGAAAAAATAGTCATAGTGAGGATATATAGATAGCAAAAAGATTAGAGAGAAATTCATCTTTTTAATTGAGCTAGTTTTGGTTTTCTTTTTCTTGTCTGGATGCTGTTCTCGTCTAATTGGATGATTTGATGGAACTCATTATGCATATGTTCTCCGTTTAACAAGAAACACTTTTTTCTTATGAATTTGACTCGTTATTGGAGTTTTACTTCGGGATTGGGTAATGGTGCGATTTGTGGATGTTTGGTACTTGCAGATTGGGGGCAGCAGCAGCTATGATGGGTGACGAATTTTACAATTTCAGTCGGCTCCGTGGTGGAAGGAATGGCTTTTTTGCAATGGGAATGGCTGAAAAGGCAAATTCAGCATCCAGACAGATATACTTGACATTCCCGGCTGACAGCTCTTTCAAAGATGAAGATGTTTCGAATTATTTCTGGTAAATTACCACTTTTCACTTGCCCTTCTCAAAGAATCCAGCTTGGTTATTATTGTTGTTTACTTCTACAAGTAGTGCCTAGAGGTTAAGTGCTAGGAACTGATTAGATTGCCTGCAAAAAGATGAAAACATGTTTATGCCAACGAAACTTAAGTATAATTTGTGAATTGTACATGGTGGAAATTTCTATTGTTAAAAGTTAAGAATACTGGTAAACTTTACGTTGCCAATTGTCACAAATTTTTTCTTGGTTCAAGGGACGGCTTTTGTGATCGGTGCATTCCTCTGACTGATGATAGGGAGTAAACAATAATATATTGCTTGAAGACTGTATGCCAGTGTGTGTTTTGAGTCCTGCTCTGGAGTTGGAAGGAAACAATAGATGAGTAAAGAAAACAATAATATATTTCTACCATTTCTGGCTAAAGATAGACGAGCATCTGATATTCATGCCCATCTGAAAAAAACAAACAAATGAAAAGCTGTTTGTCTATTTGAAGAAGGAAGGGAAAATATATTGCTAAGCTGTGGAGGTGAGAGTTTGAAGACCGTATGCCAGTGTGTTTGGAGTCTTGTTCGGAGTTGGAAGGGATATGATCTAGAATTCCGAGTCTCTTGACTCATCTTGATAAATCAAAGAATGAAAATAGTGATTGCTAGTTGTATTTAGTCTGATATAGAGCTCTCTTCTTTAGAAATTTTTGAAACATGATTTTGGAAGAGGCAAAAATTTGTGATATATCTTGCTTTATTTCTTGGTTGCTGAGGTCACTGTTGAGTATTGTATTTACAATGATTTCTTTATTTTTGTAGTTCTTTTGGACCAGTTCAAGATGTTAGGATTCCATACCAGCAGAAGCGGATGTTTGGATTTGTTACATTTGTCCACCCAGAGACTGTGAAGGAAATATTGGCAAAGGGAAATCCTCATTATATCTGCGAGTCACGTGTGCTTGTCAAGCCATACAAAGAGAAAGGAAAAGTAGCAAACAAGTATGGTATCGTTTTCTCCGTTGCTGTTTCCTTTTGTGTCTTATGCCTGGCATTTATGGTTTACTTGCCAATGAAACAACAACAGGATGCAACAGTTACTTGAGAGGGGGAATTTTTCACCTACTTCAAGCCCTTCAGGTTTTGATCCTAGAGAGCTACGTGATCTTCACCTTGGTGAGTAAAAAATAAACAAACAAGCATAAACTTTCGATGTTTTTTGAAAATATTTATTTGTTTTGGATTTTTTTTTTCCACTTTTAAATCATACGTGTTTCTTTAATTATCTTTATATAATCTCACTTCCTTCTACAGGAGCAAGAATGCTTTACAATACACCTGAAAATATGCTGAGAAGGAAATTGGAGGAGCAGGCAGAGCTGCAGCAAGCTATTGAACTCCAGGGAAGAAGGTTAATTAATCTGCAACTTCCAGACTTGAGGGGAGATTATGTACATCGTCACCAGCGTAGTCTGTCTGTTGGTGCTCCTGTTTCCCTGCACACTCATCATTCTCCCATCAATCAAACTGACATTCTTAGCTCCAATGGCAAGAACGAGATCACATTAGAAGGTTGGTTAGCATTTGAAACATATTATGTCAATGATGGAGAAGCTTTCCCACTACTAACGTAACTTTCTTTTGGCAGACAAATGGTTATCAGGTGCCACTGAATCTACTTATATTGCTGCCATTGAACAGAATCTTCAGGATGAAGTGAACGCAGCTTACATTCAGAACAATGACAATGTTAATTGCAAGGTGGAGAGCTTCACTGAAATGCATCGAATTGCAGACTCAGGAAGGTTGTCTTTTATATTAAAATGCCACCTTTGATTGTTCTTTTTTGTATCAAACTTCTTTAGATCTTAATTCCCCCCTTTCACTTCTTGTTGTGTTTCCTCATTTTCTGGTTTGTATTCTGTAGCCATGGAAGCAACGTGGAGCCTGATAACCTCACAAAATCATCTGAGAATCAGCACTCTGACTTGTTCCCTTATGCCAAAGCTAAAGAAAGCAACGAGTTATCTGTCTCTTCATGGTCTGAAAATGATGCATCAGTGCCCACCACTTCTACTAGTGACGAGGCTTCTCATTGAGTTCCAATGCCAAGGTGCTATCTGCTTGCCTATAATTTGACTCAATTGCAAGCGAATGTTATTTCTAACGGACAGCCTTTTTTCTGATTGGTTTTATTTTGGATATGTAGCTAATGTTTTGTAGGTAATAAAGGTTAGTGTGGCCAAAGAGACCAACTTTACTAGGGTAAGACACTATTCCTCCATTTGAGTTCTGTGGTTATCTTCTGTTCAAATGATTTCTTTATGATGCTGAGTTGTTTGTTTGTCCATGCAGAAAAATAGAGAAGCACATAGAAGGAACTGTAGATGTATAGCCTATATGATACCTGCACTTAATGGTAGAATCGCAGAGATTACCTCAGCTAGATAGCCATCCTTGTCACCAATACGATACTACTAACAGCAACTGCATATTACATACGTAGTGGACAGACAAACTAGTTTTAGTAGGGTTTTCTCTTTTTTGCTACTTGCCCTTTTGTAGGTCGTGTGCAGGACCACAGACTATATAGCTGGACTTTAAATATCACGCCTCTTTGTTACAATGACAATTATACATGTTTACAATCGTTTGCCATCCTTGTCTTGTGATTGTTGAACACCAAGCATGCTTTTAATCGGTGCCAAGAAGATTAGAATTCAATGCTCAGCTACCATGCGTCCAAGTTGAGTAGGATATCCTAATAATGTTTGCTACTTGGCTCTTGTTAATCGAAGTTTAGAACTTTCATCCGCGTTGGAATCATCAAAGTAAAAACAAAGCTTGAAAAATGTGATTTTGGAATTTGGTCTCGTCATTCAGAATATCAAGGCACGCTTTCAGGGGACATTTTTTTGTCTCATTTTATTTCTTTAGGTCCGCATGTGGGGATAGGCTACTCGTCACATGGGTGCTGACAATGTATAAAGATGCCTCAGGGTATCCCGCTCATTTCCTTATCAGCTTTGTCGAAAGTGTTTGTTTTTATTTCTCATGGTTTATTAATATTAGATCCGTACTGCTCTGGTAATGTTACGTAGAATACAGTATTTCTGCATGTGCTCCTGGCTCTCACTTGTCATCAGATTTTTTCCTCACAACTCCACATTTTTTAGTTCCATCAAAGTCCCAGCATTGTCCCCTCATGAAAAATCTACCCGAATATGTGATAAATGATGCATGTAGAGGATGCCAGAAATAGTGACAATCGCGGCCCGAGGGGTTGTGTATCATTGACACGAGTTCCTTATCGTTTACGATGCATCCACGGTTCAAGGTTGACCATGGTGGCTGCTTTGAGCACAATCATTTAAGCTGAGAATTTGCAATTAGTTTAGCTTTGCGAGCAAGGTATCAAGCTAATTAATTTTCCATGATTTTAATTGTCTCCGTCAGGCTAGCCCCAAGTCTTTTCCCCTCGTAAGATCATATTTGGATTATGTTAGAACTAGTTTTTTTTCTCCAACGTGCACAGAGAAGACTATGGACCACCGTAGTTGACTGGTTGGTATCAATTTCATGATTTATACAGATATCTTGTCCTTTACTCTTCAGATGGCTTTGACTGTCCTTTCCTGTGTGTGTTTCTGATGTTAACACGTCCTTTCTGTATAATTTAGTTGCCCACTTCTGGTACAATTACATCACTCCATTAAAATATCAGGTTTTGTTTTTGATTGTCAATGAGGTTAATTTACAGGGATCTTCCAACCGTTCAGGTTATCTTGCTAACCTTGTTTTCGTCTTGGCTGCATGGTCACCCGCCTTTCATTGCCATGAAAGAAAAGAAGAGCCGTCGCTCTATCTACTTTGAAAACCTTCTCCACACGTTTAAGAAACTGAATCATCTAATGACACGTCCCTCATCTCCAAAAACAAGAAAAATGTCACTAAACATTGCTGGATGATACCCTCTTAACATCAACTAGAATAGAAGGACTGGTAAGAGTCAAGGAGTCTTCAAACGAGTCTCTGTATATTTTTTGGGTTTCAGGGAAAATGACTACATCGTTTGAAGAGATGATTATTTAAAGCACTGTACAAATGGAAAAAAAGAAAAGTTCCAACGGGAGGGTGGGTCAGATCCAAACTAGGCAGTGATGAGCCCACCTGACGGCAGCACTAATAAGTGCGTGTCCAATCAAATCGTGAAAAGGCGGGTTGAAATTTGGCATCAAAACCAAAATTTCAGTGATGGGCGGTCTAGTTTTAGGTTCTGACAGTTTGTTTTCACGTTTCCAAAGCAATTTTATAAAAAAAATTATTTTTTTTTCAAGTTATTTTTATATATATATATTTTTTGAATTCTGATATTATAAATAAATTATAAAAATTAAAAAATATTATTTTAATATATTTACAATAAAAAACATAATAACAGAAGATACCAGCCACATAAAGGCCCAACCGATTCTAAATATAGTTGCAGTGCAGATTATCTTTCTTAAAGACAAGCCCATACTCTTCCAAACAACAGGTCCATCATCTATCATTATTCCGCACCATGGGCCGAATTCAACCGAGCCCTGTTGAGAAATAAATAACCTTCCTCAATTCTTTTTATTCTTTTTATAATTACACACATTTTTATTATTGAGAATTTATTAAATTATTATAAATATATTAGAACGATGCAGGGAGCACATTTTTAAAATTACTTGGAAATATACTTAGTTCTGGTTGATGCGTGGAATGACTTGAGAACACCTTGTTCTTCGAAAGAAATCAAGAAAACAATTTCTTATTTTTGCAGATTTTTTTTTTAAATCAAACAAAATTTTAACTATGTTGACTGATCTGCGAGTTAATCCACTTCCCACTAAATCAATGATCAATCATGTTTGATAATTTCAATTTGAGTTAGATTTTGAATTAACGAGTCACTAAATTGACTTACTAGACTATATATTTTAAAAAAAATTAGTAAATTAATTCATGGAATTTATATATATTAACAAGCTATTAAAAAATTGAACACAAACTCTCTCTGTTTTTTGTTTTGGAATAAATTAAACATGAACTTTGTAACCCTTGTTTGAAAAAGTTTAAACCACTTGTTATATGTTCACTCGAATAAGGTATAGATTACATCGTAATAAGTTTTTTTTTAAAGACTATTTCTAAATTTAGTTGAAGGTGTCTCTCCATGAATTCATCTATAAACAATAATTAAAGTTGCAAACAACATAATTTATTTTTTCTGTTTTTATATGTTTTTTAAAAGTATTTTTTACTAAAAAAAATACTAAATTAATGTTTTTTTAGTATTTTCTGATGATTTTTATAATAACCTCAATTTTTATCTTACATAGTATTCCAGGTATACATATTGTATTATCGTTGAAAGCATGTAATTCTTTTTTTAAAATTTATTTCCACTATAATTTTGATAGAGTTTTTCTAATTTTTTAATACCAAGTTATCGAATTTTAATTTTTACAACTTGTAAATAAAATTTTTAATATTTTTCTATCATTCAGGACTTTCTTGTTTATAATAAACCCAACATGAGAACAAACTTCTTCTTCTTCAACATTAGTCAAATCAATCAATTATTAAATTATTCAATAAATATTACAAATAATGAGATTATTAATCTAATTATGACATGATTCAAGACATATATTATTTTTTTAAAGCAAAATAAATCTAAAAAATAAATTCATATAATTACAGTCATGTGTTTTGAAAAGAAGCTAATTTAGATATATCATTTATACTTAATTTATATTCAAATACTTTTTCTTTGATACAAAATCACATTACATGGCAAAATATGCATTTGATTATATATAAAAAAAACCCTGCAAGTACAAGATCTTCTACTCGGCACGATACAGTGAGGTACCTAAAAATTTATATAACACTCAATACAATCAATTTATGCATAATGAATATTTATTATTACATTTGTATGCCCAACTATGCAAGTTGAGTGTGGTTTAAGGGTATACAAATGTCCTCTTTAACCCAAGCTAGATATTCGTTCAATTACTAAATTAATGAATTTTTCCAATCACCCATTAACCAAAGTACTAGTCCTATGAACCCAAGAACTAGTTTATTCCATTAACTAAGGTAACTAGTTTCTTCAATTATCCATTAAGCAGGGCACTAGTTCCATTTATTAGGGTAACTAATTTCTTCAATTTCCTATTAACCAGACACTAATCTTATTATTATGATAACTAGTTTCTCCAACGACTTAACATTTATCAATGATCTTAAGATACATTTAAGAAAAATTATATTTTTAATTAAATAATACTTTAGTTTTAAAGTGTTAAGCATTTACCTAATATTTGAACACGTGAAATGGCCCTCCGCTGTTGGGTGGGTCTTATGGCCTCTCTTATACTAGCAGGAACAATGTCATTTGCTATTTTATTCTTAATACATTTTAAAACTTAACTTCATAGATAATCATTTTATTCTTGACTTAAAATGACTTAGTGCGATTCCATATCTTTAAGCTAATCATCACTAACTATTTAACTTATATTTACAATTTCTTTCTTATAATTTTCATTATTAAATCTTACATTAAAAGAAATCCTAAACAAATTTTAAATTTAGCTACTTCTAGTCAACTTAACTTAATTTAATCGCTAAAAAACAACTGTCAATATTTTAACCATATATGAAGTTATAAAATTTAGTTTTGTGTGTGGTTTGTTTATTACAAAATCTAAGATACAAAGCTATGACTTTACTTAAAGGAAGAAAATCTGGTTTTGCCATTAACACATCAAAAAATGCTTGTTATTGCAATATCTAAAAACTATCTAAAATTTTTTTATCAAACCCTCCCTCAGTTTTGTTGGAAAGCTAACGTCCATAACTTCAACTTTTATGAATAAACTTATTTTAATTTTTATCACTTTCGAGTCATAAACCCATCTGGAAGTTAGCAATGAAGATGTATAATTTTTTAATTTTTTTTTTGACATACAATGAAATATTTTTATTTGTTTTCTTTTCTATGTAACTTATAATATCATTAACTCTGTATCTTAATAATCAACTTAATTTTTTGTTTCACATACTTCTATAAATAACTAAAATTCTATCATCGAAAGCACATTCACTTTTTCTACATTCTGTCATCTACAACACTTCAACATAAAATAAAAATTCCATAATTCCCTACAAACTTGCAATGTTTCTAATTCAAAGCATAACTAATCTTTCCATCACAAATTAAACACAAGATTTCTATTTCTTTTTAACTTATTCTTCACATTTCAACACATGCTAAAATAATTATAACCAGACAACATTCGTGTATTGTTTTGAAAATTTTCCAATTTTTTTCCTTTCTGGTCGGTACCACCACCCTTCATAACACCATAATTTTTTTCTTCAATTGTTCATCATTTTAAATTGTTTTTATTCATTTCTATCCCAACTACATTAATCAAAGCCAATTTCTCATTTCCTTCAATTTTACTCATGAACCCTAACTTAGAATTTGCAATTTATACATAAATTCCTAATCGTATTCAATCTAACTTATGTAATCGAGCCTAAAACCCTTTGCATTGTGATAAAGTGAGCTTCGATTCTCAATCAGTCAAAAATGTTTTCGACACTCCTTCTATCCCCCTATAGATCGACTTCTTTCCTTTTCAAATCCCTAATTTCTTTCACTTATTCTCCTTTAATTCTTGTCATGAAGTTGTTTCCATCACCACCTAAACTAAATCTTATCCAAAGGCCTTTAATTTGTTGAATTTCCTCTCAATTGTTTTTTTGGTGTAGGAAACTTGAATACCCCCCTCCTTTTCTTTTAGTTGCTGTGCCGAAAATAGGATATTTATAGCCCAAACTCTTAATATTTACATATTAACCCCACTTGTTTAGTTATTTTATTTTTATCCCAATTCTGTTCTTTTCTAACAATTAGTGCTATATACTTTTTTATTTTTTTTAATTTCATTCATTGTCATTTAATTCTATATCTTTAATTTAATTTAACTAATTCTATTTCCGAGTTAATATTTTAATATATTTTTTAAAATTTAATCAGGTTTTACAATTTTAATGAGCTAATATTAAAAATTAAAAAAAAAATATTTTAATATATTTTTTTTAAAAAAATTATATTAAATAAAACTCAGCTACGTGATACTCTCTTGAAAGCACGAAGCGCTGGGGTATGGTAATTTAGAAAATTAGAAGAGTAACGGATGTAATAACAATAAATGACAATTCTCTGATTTCTTCATAACAGCTTTGTAGATATGAATTGACAGCACTTCAACTCTCTTGTGATAGCAGAAGCAAAGTTTAGCTACTTGACAATAAAACTTTATGAAGTTGCTCTTTTGCGTTTTGGAAACACATGTTCCTGTCCCTTCCAAACAAGCACTATATTCTGATTCTCGATGGTACACTGTTCGAGACCTGTGAGTTGTGATGAGTCTGAGAGAAGAGAAGACTTTAACATCAATGGCCCAGCAAATATCAGTACCAGAACCCACGGCAGGATTCTGCTTCCATCAAAGGAAGATGCCCTCTTGTCGTTGTTTTTGGATTTTGCCTCACGGCTTCCCCATGTTCTACCTAGCTAGCTATACCTTCCATGGTCAGTTATGCTTTGTATATAATATAAAGAAGAAGTTCTATTCATTATCACACAATATTTCACAGTAAAAGGGCCACCACAAAGAAAAGTAGAGTGCAGCTCTTTGCTTGGATAACACAGTGACACCTCCAAGGTCAGTCTATATAACATTAATGAAGAAGCTTTTCACTGTTTTGCTGAAATATTGAAGCTCTACGTATAAAACCAAAGATCAAACACCTTCTTTTTAATTTCTCCCCCACCCTCTAAATAATTCTTCTTCTTCTTCTTCTTGTTCATACACTTGTTATGACTTCCGAGTAATGGTTCCAAATGGAGGCCTTTGGGTTGATAAATGGGCTATGTGTCTAACAGGAGAATCCTGTCTCGACACGCTGGGGACATGCCCCAGTTAGGTCACTAGATGGGCCGAGTCTTAAGAATCAATGAGCTTTCTTCTCTTAACTCACACTCAGTCCATTCATTAACAGGCAATTTCATATGATCTCTTATTAGTAGTAATGATCATACCATTTGCTTTAATTTTTGAGACGAAAGGAATTTCTCATCTTCTATCGCAATACTCTAAGAAACTGCGTTTAAATTTTCTTATGAGCAATGACAGATAAAATTAGCACCATTACCATGGAAAAACAGGGTTGAACTAAACACAAAAAACAGGTACATAGATCAAGAAATTGGAGGAAACCATTAGTCAGGCTGAGATCTTTCTTTTATGTCCATCTAACTTAGCCACATTCGACGAGGAGTTTCTGGCTTGATAATTGGAACCTGGTCGACACACAGAATTTTTGTAGGCAGAGAGCTTAATATACATGTATTAAGAAACAATATAAAAGATATGATGGGGAAATTTGAAATAATTTAAGGAACATTTACAGGGTGACAAATCCTTGGAAACATTTTATATCACGCTATTTTTCTACTAGTAAATTTCTTTCAGTTTGTTCCTTCAGGAATTAGCGTAGTTCTAGAGCATGGACAACAGCAGTGACCCCTCGAACAATTCCTTCTCAGGTGCCTTTTTATGCCTGCCTTTTAACGTTTAACAGGAAGGTGTGTAGATTAATAAAATTTTCTGGAAATTGATGTTTGTAATATTTGTTAACATTAGAGTAATCTTTTAGGAAATGTACGCAAAAACTCTTCCGAGCTGCAAGCACTGCAGAGACAGCACGAGGAGAAGACCAGAAAGATTGAGGAGCTGAAGAGTCAAATTGATTCAGTGAAGCTTGATCTGGAGAAGAAAATGAAGGGACCTTCAGGGGATAAAAAAGAAGTTTTCAAGAGCTTGAGTGACAAATATAACAGCCTGAGAGAGGAATACAATGCCTTGTTGGCCGAAAAGTCCAGGGAATAGTCCCCTAGAGAGCTGCTTCAATGTTGCATGCTCTTACAATTTCCGTACTATGCATCTAGCAGCTGGAAACCTATGCATTAGATCGTTAAATTTGCTTCATGTTCTGCTTAGTTTTAGTTTCCTAGAAAAATCTCCCATTTTGTTTTCACCCTTCTTCATGCAATTACAAATTGGGAGGGATGTTGTCTATCCCTACAACATCATTTTGTACGTATGCCATCTAAATATCTGCATTTTCAGCCATGAAAATCATGTAGTTTATCACCACAATGTCATAGAGAATGTTAACGCGGGTGTTTTTCAAAGTGTACGAGGTCGTCAATATTATTAAAAGAAAAACATTAAATAAATAAAAAACATCAAAATTGAAGGAAAATGATACTGGGAGCATCAAAATATTATGAGCACGACAATTATTGCTCCTCTGAGCTAGTAAATCTGAATCAAGAGAACAAATTTGTCAGAATCTAAACCATGATCAAGAGAGCTAAGTTCTCCCAAAAAGAAAAATCCTAGCTATTCAAATAATAACCAATATTAGTTAAATTAATAAATAATCCATACACCTAGTGGAAGAATGATGCTGTACTCAAATTAGGAGTGGCGCAAGGTGCACAAAAATAGTAAAATGGAGTTAAAAATGCATTAAAAGCATCTCATAGACATACTTTACTAAAATTAGGAGTAAAAACATCTTTGGTTAGTTAAAAACTAAAAAACCAAACTCAGAACTCTTCTAAGAAAATTGGAGTTGGTACTTGGGCTGTTTATTGGGGAAGAAGAGGCCAAAATGTCCCTCAGTTTCAGCGCCACCCTTCTGGTTTTCATCAAACATGGCAAACAAATAAGTTTCAATTGGCCGTCCTGGCCTCTTCGGAGTTCCATTTGCAATATGGTTAATCACATTCTGATAGTAATCTTCTGCGTGACTAAATGTATCTGCATCATTCCCCACCGATGGCCAGCCAGTCTCCGATACAACTATCTCCACATTGAGTCCACCTGCTCTCTCAAGTGCAGAGTAGAGGGCATTCAGTGACGCATTAAAAAGATTATGGTAATTCAGGTCTCCATCTTGCACAGCAGGTCCTTTTGGGTTAAGCAACGCATAGCCTAGATCGATATGTTGTGGGTTATCAATATTGGCGGAAAGTATTTTAGCCCCGGTTCTATCAAAATCAGACTATTCAACCCTGGGAAGGAAGCACTAGCTAAAGCAGGTGTGCACATTGACAAGAAGTGGTGCCCCTGTGGTTGCTAGGAATTGGACTACTGGGTTAATGTATGGGCCTGCACTAGTGCTAAATGCACCTGCTGATGGAGGATAGGACAAATTGAGTAGATGCTATGGCACTGTAGATGTTTCGCATTGCAGGTAGAACAAATTGAGCTGCAGCATCACTAGGCTTGACTTCATTACCGACTGAAACGTATCGAAACTCGACATCAGGTGAGTAGGCTAGTATATTGGCCCGGACCCAATTGTTTGCAGCTGAGGCATCAGCAAGCGCTTGAAGGTTTGGATTAGAACACCAAGGGTAAGCTCGATGTTTGTTTCTCTAATAGCCTGGAGGGTTTCTTGATTTGGATCATAGATTCTCAATCTGCCAATGCCATTGCTTTTATAAAAATCTACGACTTCTTGTTCAGAAGGTAGGTCATTGCCCAACCGTCCATTGCAGGCACCTAAAGATTGAGCACCTGGTTGGAGTAGGAAACAAAGTTAGATTATATGTTAGAAAGAAATCAGTGATTAAAAATTCAAGAGAAAGTATTAAGAGAAAAATAAACAACAATAGGGTATAAAGATCAACAGATGCTCGAGAGTACGGTATAAAGATCAACGTATATATATATATATATATATGTATGTATGCTAGAGAGAGCACGGTACCTGTTACAGCTTCTAGGCCAGACATCAAGAATCCAACAGACGATAGGGAAATGCCAGCCATGATAGTTTTTTGACTACCTGCTTTAAAGAAAGCCATGGGAAAGACAAGAAAAGAGAAAACCCTAAAAGATTTCTCCGGTGTCGACATAAATTCTGTGTTAGATTCTAAAGCTTCCCCTGCTTCTAGGCGTATATATAGAGAGACTGCAAGGCGATCTCACGGCGAACATTTATGACAAGATATTCAAGGACATAGGGATCGAATGAGTGCACATCAAAGTAGTTTACAGCATAAATTTTCTACCAAAACTAGTCACATGAATTTACTAATATGAATCGCTTGCAAGAGTAATTAAAAAAGGAAAATATTTTATTCTATATAAAATCTCATAAATTTACTAACGACATCCTTAAAAATAAAAATAGTGATGATCCAAAACAATGCAGAAAGCACCCCTTGTTGAACATGATCACTATTTTAAAATCTCATGTCATGAAACATGGTTAACGCACCTCCTCTGTTCCTTTTCTCTTTTTCTCCTTTATTCTAAAGCAAACCTTCCAGTTTGTATACGCTTGAGAGGATCAAGAAACTTGCTTGAACATCAAATTAATAATTTGCAGAATGCAAACAAGTTTATTGTATTATATGAATAAGCCTGGCAGTACATCACAAGTAGTATATGAGCTCAAACACTCTTGTTCAAACAGTAATTAGGTGCAACATGCTACACTAGTTTTTCTATCAACCAAAAGTAAGTTGGTACTTGGGCTGTCTGTCGGGGAGGAACAGACCAAAATGTTGTTCAATTCCTGCTGCCTTCAGATTCTCATCAAACATTACAAATAAGTATGTCTCTATAGCCTTTCCAGATCTTCTGGGAGTCCCTTGTTTCACATGATTAATTAGATTCCTATAGAAAGTTCCTGCGTTGCCAGCTGTTGCTGCATTTCCACCTTCAGATGACCAACCACTTTCGGATACAGAAATGCTCAAATTTGCGGCACCTGCTTTCTCAAGAGCAGCATAAAGAGCATCCAACAATGCATCAAACAAATTCTGATATCCATATTGACCATCTTGCACCACTACTTCTGGTGAAGTAAATAAGGCATAGTTAAGATCAATGCTTTGTGGGTTGTCAGTATATCTGAAGTAGGGATACATATTTGCAAGAAGTGGTGCGTCATTGGTCCTTAAGATGTTGATGATAGGGCTTATGTAAGGATTTGCGCTGTCACTAAACGACCCTTTTGATGGAGGGTAGGATATGCCCAACAAAGTCGTGTCTATCGCCGTTGAAACCTTAATTTGACCTTGTAAGTTGGCAGATACTATTGCATCATGTATGTTCTGCATTGCTGGTAGAACATATCGTGCATTTGCATCTCCAGGGTGTACTTCATTGCCAACAGCAATGTAGCGGAACCTGACATTGGATGAGTGGGCTACAACGTTGTTTTGGATCCAGGTTGTAGCAGCTGAGGCGTCAGCAAGGGCCCGAAGGTTGTCATCGGGGACACCAAGGATGACTTCTATGTTTGATCCTCTCAGGGCTTCAAGTGTGTCTCTGTTTGGACAATAAATTCGCATCCTTCCAACACTATTTGTTTGATAAAGGCTTACAACTTCGTCTCAGGGCTTAAATTGTATTTTTATTTTTAAATATATTAAAATAATTTTTTTTTTATTTTTTAAATTTTATTTTTAATATCAATACATCAAAATAATTTTAAAATATATTAATTTTTTCAAAAAAACAAACACAACTTTATCTCCTGTAAAATCATTATATTTGAGTTAAAATTTATATAATGGTTAACAAGTTTTTTAAATTTAAATCACGAGATTAAAAAAAATTAAAAGCAATAGACCAAAATAAGGGTAATAATTTTTTAATCATTAAAAAAAGAGATTAATTAAAATACAAATGAATCCGAAATAGTCCAATTAACAAATATTAATTAGTTTTCCCTTATTTTAAAAACTAAGTGTATTTTAAATCTAATTTAAAATTTAAAATTTAAAATTTAAAACTTAAAACCTTAAAAGAATCCATTCAAATTCCTCTGGATAAGGGTTAACTAAACCAGCACCATACATATAAAATATAACACACACAAAATTACACACAATTAATCTTCCTAATATTTAGCCACCTAAATTAAAACCCCCCCAAAATATTTATGACTACAAAAACATCTTAATTAATGAGCCCAATTATTTCTGTGAAAAAAAGCCCCATCATTTTCTCCACTAACAACAAAACCTCTTTGATCATCAAGTTTCCACCACCCTATTCTCCACCGTTCGATTTAATGACTCCTTCTGCATTGACATGTCACCGGCGTTGCTAGACACCGGAGCTCGGATTCCAAACCCTAATGGTAACATCAACGGTCAGCTTTCTCATTCTCTATCTGCCTCTTATTGCTATTCTTATTTAACTTCAAAAAAATCCCCAATCAAAACAAGAAACCAGCATGAATCCATCAAATTTTGGTAATATAAATTCCGGGTTTTCAAATTCAACCCAATTTAGTAACCAAGATCCAAACTTTAGCTCTCGATCATCGTTATCATCGTCAGCCAAAGGTGGTCTTTCGAGGCCAAGATTGGTAAAAGTTAGGAGGCAATCAAATCCCCAAAACTTTAATGCCAACGAAGATATCTGGGCTAGGTCTGGTTTCAATCCGTTTCGACCTGATACGAGTCGTGTTGAACTGGGTGGTTCTGGTTCAACTGGGTTTGATTCTGGGAGTGGTGGTAATGAGGCTTTTTTGTTTGGAGCTAGTGGAAGTAATGTAGGTTTTAATTCGGATTCCAGCAAGAGAATTATAGAGGACTTTAAAAGTTTGAGAATTGGAGGTGGAACTAATGTAAATGAGAATGATAAGAGTGGTTTTGTTTTTTCGAGTGATGGTAATAAGAGTTTTGGTGTTGATGAGAGCATGCAGAAGCTGAGCATTGATGATAAGGAGAAAGTTGTAGATGGAGAGTCTAAGTTAAGTGCAAATGCTAGGTTTGAGAGTGGTGACAATGTAGGCGGTTCTATTGGGAGAAATGTGGGGTCAGTGCTATCAGATGAGTTAGAGAAGAAATTGAATATTGAAGAGGCCGGGGATGCCACTACTGGTGGTGGTAGTTTTCGAGCTGAAGATATCAAAAAGTTTGGATTAAAAAGTAGTGAAAAGCGTAGTGATATTTTTGCTGATGCTTCAGAGAATGCACTTCCTGATCGGATCAAGAACTTGAGCGTAAAGGACTTTGTAGATACTCATAATGTAAACAATGAGAAGGATAGCTTTGCTATTGGAAGCAGGGAAAGCACTGGCGGTTATGTGGGTGGAGAAAATGAGAGTATACTTTCACGTGAGAGGGGTTGCAAGTTGAACCTCGGAAGTGTGAAGGGAGAATATTCAAGTCAAACTGACATGAGATTTTCTTCGTCACGAATCTTCATGCCAACTGTAAATAAGGGGGATGAGAAATTCCATGATTGTGGTGATCCAACGGAATTTGTTTTTGAAGGGGGAATGCTGGGTACAGATGTTGGTGGCTTTCAAGTACCTCTAGATCAACCAAAAGTCGATGCACAGCCAATTGGAGTTGCAGGGCCATCGCATGCCTTCTCATCCAGTAGCTTGGCTGGTGGGAATGCGTTCAGGGTGCCACCTACTGGTGGACTTGAGAAGACAGATTGGTTTAGTTTGACAAGCAAGCAAGACAGTGCTGGGTCTCCATTTGTAGAATTTGAAACACCAAATCCCAAAGGATATATTTTCACAGGATCAAATCCAACAATGGAATTCAGCACGAAGTTTAAAGACTTGAAAGTGAAGAAGAAAAGGGGAAAGTTGAGGCAACCTGTCAAAGTCCCTCTGTGGCCAGGTCAAGATTTTGTTGATAGGGAAGGTGGTTCCCAAGAAATTCCAGAGGCTTCCGAATCTTATTCACCAATGGATATTTCACCATACCAGGAAACATTGTCTGATGCTCGAAATTCCAGGGAAACTTCTGTTGCATCGGCGGAATCTTTCACTTTGGATAATCAACATCAATCAACTGATTCACAACCAGCTGTTCTGAATGATGCAATAGATGAAGATCTGGTTGCTGCAACACAGCAAATGGATAATGAAGAGGATACGAAATACGGAGAAACTAAAGAGCAAAACTCTGAATACTGTTCTGATAAAAATATTGGAGCTGAAAATTATCTGGAAGAGTCTATTTCTGGGGCTGAAACTGAAAGCTTTAAATCTGCAAATGAGGAAATAGATTCTATCAATGATGTTATGGTTGCTTCAGCAGAAAGTGAAGCCAGTTCAAGTGCAAATCTAGATAGTGACACCAGGACACAATTTTTTTCAGCTGTGAGTTCGGGCTTCACCTTTGCTGCCTCTTCTACTGCACAAGCATCTCCAAAACGTCATCACAAAAAGAAGAATCTGGCTAAAGTTGATAATGATTCCTTCAATTCCAGTGCAAATTCCAAAGGTTCATATGCATCATCTTCTTTGCAATTTACACCATTTTCTGGACCATCTTCACCCTTGTCCCCTGTACGGAGCAAGAAAGCAGGCTCATCTGGTCCTTCACATGTGGTTGGGGATACCCGTGAGCTGCTTAGAGGACAGGAGATTAATCAAGGGTCTGTTTCTGCATCTGTTGCAGCTCAAGAAGCATGTGAGAAGTGGCGAATAAGGTAAGATAAATTCTCATCATCTTCATGTCAATTTTGTTTCTAAAATTATCTTATTTGGAATACATTCTCTTGTTTATCTACCTACCTCTTGCTTCTGTAACCATACTGTATGGTTGCAAGATTTTATTGCTCTCATGTTTTTCATACCTTTTATTTTAGGGGAAACCAAACATATACTAGCGGGGATTTGTCTAAAGCTGAGGATTGTTACACAAAAGGTGTAAATTGTGTTTCTAAAACTGAGACATCTAGAAGCTGTCTCAGGGCATTGATGTTGTGCTATAGCAACCGTGCGGCTACCCGTATGTCTCTTGGAAGAATGAGAGACGCACTAGTAGACTGTAAGATGGCTGCTGCAATTGATCCCAATTTTCTCAGGGTGCAAGTCAGAGCTGCAAAGTAAGCTCCACCATTTGTTTCTGATAAGTTTTCTGGATGCCTTGATGATTTAATTGCTATGTATTCATGCACATACTGCTAGTTCAATTTCTTATTCAACTTATTTGTACTTAAGAGTTGGTAACTGCTGCCTTAATATGCTCTTTTTCCTCATTTTAGACACAGAAGTTGAGTTGCCATTGTATGCTTGAGTTAGTATCTTGCTGTTTGTTGATGTAAACACGGAATATATAAATGATTTAAAGTTTTACTTCTCTTGCTTCTATGTCCCTTTTTCAATCATTAGCTTCTGATTTTGTTGAATATCAGCTCCTTGTAAATGCAGTTTTGCTTGTATGTGCTGTGCTTATTTTCCTTCTTTTTTTTTTATCCCAAGTTGTTACCTTGCTCTGGGGGAAGTTGAAGATGCAGTGCAATATTTCAAGCGGTGCTTACGGTTAGGCATTGATGTCTGTGTGGACCAAAAAACTGCTGTAGAAGCCTCTGACGGGCTGCAAAAGGCACAGGTAATCTTTCTTTTCATTTGTTTTGTTTGAATAAGACCTTAAAATTGATATTTTATTGAGTTTGTGGTCTAATTGTCCCTGTACATGTACCC
>Ga0325403_1001444_pt1 | contig 19767 bp, 9 predicted proteins | sample PopdelMetagenome_19_FD_205665 | JGI IMG/M metagenome (GOLD analysis project Ga0325403, IMG submission 205665) | Populus deltoides microbial communities from Bellville, Georgia, United States - Xylem-PdKOR-R4 | ecosystem: Host-associated > Plants > Phyllosphere > Stem > Wood/Secondary xylem... | reverse complement strand
GAGTAGTTCAAACGTGCTCCATTTAACTTTTCACTGAAGAATGCAATCGGCCTCTTTTCTTGCAGCAAGACAGCCCCAATTCCAACTCCGGAAGCATCGCACTCTATTTCGAATGTTTTAGCAAAGTTTGGAAGTGCTAAAACTGGAGCAGTACATAACTTTTCCTTAATTAGCTCGAAAGCTTTCTGCGCATCTTCACTCCATCTAAACTCGTTCCTTTTTTTCAAGCATTCTGTCATAGGAGCAACAATAGAGCTGAAGTCTTTCACAAATCGCTTGTAGAAAGAAGCTAAACCATGGAAACTCCTCACATCAGCGATACTAGCAGGTTTTGGCCAGTCCTGAATTGCCTCAATTTTCTCCTCATCAACCTTAACTCCCCTGCTAGAGATAATATACCTAAGAAACACGACACTTTCTTTACAGAAGTAACACTTTGTGAGTTTCCCATACAACTTGTACCTAGGCTCCAACACTATTGGAAACGGAAAACCCTCACCCAACGAATATTGATTCACGAGTGAGAAGTATAAGGATGACGCCACAGAGCTAGTTGTTCTTCGGTAAGTCATTTTCAGTTCTTTAGAGAACCATGGAAGGGAGATTATCTCACCAATACACACACACACTAAGTGTAGCAAACAAGAAGTTTTATTAATATGAATTGTTTAACTTACATGTCTAGTGATGCCTTCACTTATACTAACTCTAGATTTAAATAAACCCTAATGGCCCCCCTTACATGGACTTATATGAGGCCCACTTACAATTGACCCAAATGAGTAACAATAACCCAAAACCTAAGAAGAAAAAATAATAAATAAATAAATATCCAAAAATTACTATCCAAAATATGCTAAAATAAGATTTGTCACCATAAAGAAGTCCCAAATAGACTAGGAAATCTGATTTAAGGTAAAATTAATTCTGAAGTCTTCTTTCCTTGTTGTAGCTAGGATGAATTCTGAAGTCTTCTTCTAGTGAGGTTTCAGTTTTAGGGTCGGTGGCTAGCCTGTAACCATCTGTTGTTTTATGTTTCTGTTATCATTGTAAATCTGGGGTATGCCCCTTATAATGTTTGTATCTTCTTCTTTAATATATACGTCAACTTACCAAAAAAAAATTAGGAATCTTTGTAAGAAAAAGATTTTGAAACATTTATGAATCTTTGCAATACTTAGAAGCTATGTTGCAGTCCATTAAAGATCTTTGTAGAATTAGAAGATTCCCAAAACAAGTTACCACATCTTTTTAGGAAAAGAATCTTAGCAAAATAAAAAGTTCACAAGTCAAAAGGAAGTAAATAACAAAATTCGTACACCCTTCTGTTGACCAGTATTGTGATACCTTTCCAAACTTCAATTGACCTACAATTTTAACCCAAGGTAGGACAACCTGTCTGGCGACTCAACGTAAAATTTTAGCCCAATCCAACAATCACATTAAGAATTTTGACTATTTCTGTGAATTTGGATAGTTGTGCATTTTACATCAGAATCCAAATTTAATTGTTTTGTCATTGCTCGGATCGTATCAACTTCATGTTATGCATACAATGAGAATGTTTCTCCTTTTGTAATGCTATTATATGTTATATGTATGTGTGATGTACTGAATCATTTAATGATGTTTAATAGTTGAAATGATATATGGTATCACGTATTAAATCAAGGGAACATGATATTATATTAAAAAAATCATTTTCCGACATGTTTATGAATAATCAGTGTATCATGAATCTATTTAATTTTGTGAGACATTACATGTTGTATATTATAAGGGGTAAATGATTCAAGTAAATAATGTAGGAGGAAAAATCAGATTTTTGACAAAAAGTATTTTCAAATATCAAATTTTACAAGTAGACCCCTATTATAAGTTTGTACTTAGATTAAATTATCAAGTCAATTGGAGTTTAGTATGGTCTCGCAAAAATACCAATAGACTCGAATTGGATAGAAAAGGACATATATAAACAAAATTCCTTCTTTTAAGAGTTGTTACATATGCAAACCCAGCAGCCATGAAAATGGCTTGTAAAGCCTTCATCTTCTCCCAAACATTTGAGGTGACAACCATGATTGAGAGCTTTAGGTGAGATTGAGTTGGTCTTTGAGAGAAAACACATTGAGGATAGGCACTATAGTAGTTATATCTCTCCACTTTACATCGTTGGTTGGGCTATTCTTTGGGCATGTTGATCATCGCTATGTTTGCTACATTCTAGCTGGAGGGATTTGTAATATCAAGCTATGTGAGAAAGATATGGCTGGTGGAATATTTCTGGAGAAAACACCATTATTCTCAGTCGCAGTCACCAAATGTTTTTGCCTTTGTCAACCATTGGTGGGGATGTAATTTTGATAGGTTCTTTCATATGTTTTCTGAAGTTTGAATAGTGAAGATCGTAAAAAACTTTCCTTCCATAAATGGCTTTTCCTGAACTGTAGGTCTCTAATTTTTAAGGTTTGTTAGGTTATGTTCCAATAGAGAGCGATTTAACTGTTAGATTGATTTGTAGATTGGATATGTTATACTAAACATGATGCGATATAACTTTACCATTGGGATTGATAGAATATTGAATGTGAAGAGAGTTATTAGTAAATGTTATTTGTTGATATTATGATATTTGCATGAAATGTGTGATATAGGATACATTCAAAGAATAAAGTTGAAATAAATTATTGGGTATATGAAACAGGTATAAGATCGTTATCTATAGGCAATAACCTGATTAAGAATCCTTCAATATGTATTGAACCTAGTGGAGTGATTTCTCTAGTATCTAGTTTACTAAGAAAAAGAAGAAATCAGGAAAGAGGGAGATGACTGGAATGAGGGAGGGAGAGAAAAAGAGTGAGGAGAAGAAGGAGAGAAAAGAAGGAATCCACAAAAGAAATTAACAATTTTCCTCATTCATTTTGCATGCCCCATTATGTTACAACTGCTAGTATATATATATAGGCAGAGCAGAAGATGGTGCTGACTCGACAACCTTCTCATTATTGAGAATTACAATTTATAGAAATGGTGTGTATAAGGTTAAACACTAGCCTATAGTATGTTTTGATTGTAACAGTCATTTCTTCCTCCTGTTCGTCTCACTCCTCTGGCAAATTTTTCATAACTAAATTTACTTATAACAAATCTCCCCCTTCAAAACATCTTGTCCTCAAGGTTGAGTGAAGAAAATTTGAGTTTCACTTCACAATGAATTCCCATGTTGCTTCAGCTGCAGACAACCTTGGCAGTGGACTAAGATTTGCATTGCAACTTGTTGACCCCTTTTGATCAGCCTTCGATCCAGGATTGCTTGGGGTTGTAGCATGGGTTCTTTGGGCCCATCAAGTAAATTATTATGCACCATTTTGTTACCCACACTCCTCTTTAGTTGGGAGACATGGAAAACAAGATGGATTGTTAAAGAGGAAGGAAGATTTAACTTGTAATCAGCTTCTCCAATCTTCTCAATCATTGTATAAGGACCATAATATTTAGTCGCTAGCTTGTGGTTGTAGTGATGAAGCACCGATTTCTACTTGTAAGGCTGTAGTTTTAATTAAACCGAATCACCTACTTTAGGACTCTATCACTTCTTCTCTTGTTGGGTAGCTACCTCATTTGATTCTATGACTTGATCAAATTTTGCTTCATTATCTATAGCATATGCTCCCTTTTATTGAGGTAATGGTCAATTACCTTTAGCAAGGAGTCTTTACAGAAGTATGGAATGTGGATAGTGGAGAAAAACCGTATGGTATTTTGTTGGGAGTTGATTTAGTGGCTATGTGATGCGAACCTCGTGATCACGTGGTCAAGCAACCCACATACAAAGACACCAATTCCCGAAAAGCCAAGTAAATCAAGTTTGATATGAGTGTGGCACAAAGATAACTTGTACTTAGGCACCAGCACTAATGGAAATGAAAACCCCCACCCTACGAATATTGATTCGTGAACGAGAAGTATAAGGATGACACCACAAAGCCAGTTGTTCTTCGATAAGTCATTTTGAGTTCTTTAGAGAACCATGGAAGGGAGATTATCTCACCAACACACACACATAAAGTGCGGCAAACAAGAAGTTTTATTAATATGAATTATCTCCTTACATGTCTGGTTATGCCTTTATTTATACTAACTCTAGACTTAAATAAAGCCTAATGGACCCCCTTAGGTGGACTTATATTAAGCCCACTTACAATTGACCTAAATAAGTAATAATAACCCAAAGACTAGGAAGAAAATAATAAAATCTGAAAATTACCATCCTAAATATGCCAGAATCAAATTTGTCACCATTAAGAAGTCTCTAATAGACTAGGAAGTCTGATCTGAAGGTAGAATTGATTCTGAAATCTTCTTTCCTTTTTGTAGCTAGGATGAATAAGGAATCCTTGTAAGAAAAGAATTCTGAACATTTATGAATCCTTGCCACTCATGGAAACTATGTTGCAGCCTATTAAAGAGCTTTGGAGAATTACGATATTCCCAAAATAAGCTGCCACATCCTTTTAGGAAAAGAATCCTAGCCAAATAGGAAGTCCACAAGTCAAAAGGAAGTAAATAACAAAATTCGTACAGCCTCTATTGACCCATGTTTCGATACCTTCCCGAACTCCGATTGATCTATAATTTTAAAACAAGGTAGGACAACATGTCAGGAGATTGCACGTAAAATTTCAGCTTGATCCAACGGTCGAATTGAGAATTATGACTGTTGCCGTAAAACTGATTAGGTGTACTTTTTATGTCAAAATCCGAATTTGACCTTGCCTGGATCGTATCACTATGTAAAAGTTTGTATTATACCACTACTCCCTTAATGAAAGTTCTCCAAACATTTGTTGATGATCTCAATTTGTTCGTTTGATTGAGGATCATAGGCAGTGGAGTGGTATAGGTTGAGCCCTTGCAGACTGAACATTTCCCTCCAAAACTGACTTAGGAAAATAGAGTCTCGATTACTAACTATGATGGCTGGAAGACCGTGTAATGTGTAGACTAAGTCCATGAAAGTTTTTGCTACTGAGCAAGTAGTTTAGGGGTGTGAGAGTGCCATAAAGTGTGCATACTTACTAAACCTATCCGCCACTACAAATATGACTTCTTTTCACTCAGATTTAGGCAAATCTGTTATGATGTCCATGCTAATGTATGTAAAAGGGTGCTACTGGAATAGGCAAAGGTTGTAATAACCCTATGCTAGCCACATTTTCGAACTTGTATCTTTGAAATATGGGACATTCCCTCATGTATTGTCCGACTTGCTTTTGTTACTTCATACAATAGAATAACACTACCAACCCTCGTTGTTATGACTATAGAACTAGAGTCCCCCTTAAGGCTATATTGTGGTAGGTGGCTATTAGATGATTTTGTAATGTCATGTCATTTCCCACCATTAGTTTTCCCTTCCTGAAAAGAAGACCCTTCTCCACTTGTAATAAGGATGTGTAGCAGGGTCTTTAATTAAGTCCTGGATGATTGACATAACCTTGCTATCAACCTCTCAAGATTTCCTGATGTCTGACAATAAACTAGTGGAAACTATGGATAAAGCTAGTGCATTAAGTTCACTACTGGCTATTCTAAAGAGAGCATCAACTGCTACATTCTCAATCCTTACAAAATTCAATTTTGCAATCAAAGCCTAATAGTTTAGTTAGCCACAAATGTTGGGAAGGGAAGGTTATTTTTTGATCCAGCATGTATTTAAGACTGATATGGTCAATTCTGATCTTGAAGCGTCTTCCCCACAAATATTGTCTCCATTTGGTTACTACTTGTAGAATAGCCAACATCTCTCTCTCATAAGTGGACAACACTTGAAGGGAAGGTTATGTTTTGATCCAACATATATTTAAGACTAACATGGTCAATTCTGATCTTGAAGGGTCTTCCCCACAAATATTGTCTCCATTTGGTTACTGCTTGTAAAATAGCCAACATCTCTCTCTCTCGTAAGTGGACAGCGCTTGTTACTTAGGCTCCAAAGCTTTGTTGACATAGGCTATAGGATGTCCCTCCTGCATTAACATTGCACTAATACCATAACCTCATTGAGTGATTCAACTGTTACTAACCAAATGCATCCTTTTTAGGTGTTTAGTCAAATCAGGTACGGCTCATCTTGATCTGGTGATAGCTAGATCTTAAATCAATTTTTGAGAATATATTTGCCCTTGCTAACTCTTCTAATAGCTCGTATACTTGTATAGGGAACTTGTTTTTTATTGTTAACTTGTTGGAGGCCATATAATCAACACACAACCTCCAGGAGAGGTCTTTTGTTTTTACTAGTATCACTGGGGAAGCGAATGGGTTGTGACTTGGTTGAACTATGCTAAAATCAAGCATTTCAAAGATCATTTTTTCCACTGTATCTTTTTGCAAACTGGAATACCTGTATGGCTTGAGATTAACAGGCCGAACTCCCTCTTTTCAAGGAATAATATGGTCATCAGGTCTAAGAGGGGGTAACCCTACCATAGGGGTGAACACATCATGGTACGTATGAAGTAGTTTTTAAAGAGCTTATTTATCCTCCTCTTCTAGATTTTTCCCCACTAATAATGCATTCAACTTAGCATCTATATTAGGAATCATCATCAGGCTACATAGGCTGATATTTGTTAAGCCTCCCAATGCGAACCTCGTGATCACGTGGTCACGCAACCTACACGCAAAGACATCAATTCCCGGAAAGCCAAGTAAATCAGGATTGATAGGAGTGTGACAAAAAGATAACGTGTATCTAGGCACCAACACTATTAGAAATGCAAAACCCCTACCCAACAAATATTGATTCGCGAACGAGAAGTATAAGGATGACGCCACGAAGCCAGTTGTTCTTCAATAAGTCATTTTTAGTTTTTTTGAGAACCAAGGAAGGAAGATTATCTCACCAGCACACATACATAAAGTGCGGCAAATAAGAAGTTTTATTAATCTAAATATTGCGTAACATTACATGTTTGGTTATGCCTTTATTTATACTGACACTAGACTTAAAGAAACCCTAATGGACCCCCCTTAGGTGGATTTATATGAAGCCCACTTACAATTAATCCAAATAAGAAATAATAACTCAAAGACTAAAAAGAAAATAATGAAAGTAATAAAAATCCAAAAATTACTATCCTAAATATGCTAATCAAATTTGTCACTGATGCGGATCAGCCCAACACCAAGCGTAATCATGCCAACGACCCATTGGAGGTGCCAATTGGGCCAATCATAAGAGCTAGGGCAAAGAAGCTTAAAGAAGCATTGAATGGGCTTGTTCAGAACATATGGAGCAAAATAGACCTAGAGGGGCTTGGGACATTTAAGGAGCATGAAGGACAGCCTTTAATTCATCTAGTTCAGGTCCAAGAAGAGCCCAATTCATATGGAACAAGGGGTTGATATTTCCGGCCCAATACCAGCCTTGTTAGGCTTGTTTTCCTAATGCTACAAGGATAAAAAGTCAGCAATTTATTCTCCTAATTAAGTAAGGAAGTTGGCCATATCTTATTCCTAAAGAGAGGAGGACTATTTAATGCTTTTCTTAACTTGGGAAGGAAAGTAATTAAATCAGCAACAAAGGAGGAAATTTGTTTTCTTATTTGTCCAAGTTAAACAAGGAAATCCAAGCTAATCAATGACATCAAGGGGGCAGCAACACAAATTTTCCAAATCAGATTTCTCCTAGTTTATTTGGGACTTCTTAAGGGTGACAAATCTGATTCTAGCATATTTAGCATGATAATTTTCGGAGTTTTATTATTTTTAGTATTTTCTTCATAGTTTTTGAGTTATTATTACTTATTTGGGTCAATTGTAAGTGGGCTTCATATAAGTCCACCTAAGGGGGGTCCATTAGGGTTTTCTAAGTCTAGAGTCAGTATAAATAAAGACATAACCAAACATGTAAGGTTACACAATTTTCAGATCCATAAACTTCTTGTTGCACTTATTGTGTGTTGGTGGGATAATCTCCCTTCCCTGGTTCTCTAAAGAACTGAAAATGACTTATCGAGGAACAACTGTCTTCGTGGCGTCATCCTTATACTTCTCATTCGCGAATCAATATTCGTTGGGTGGGGGTCTCCGTTTCCAATAGTGCTGGTGCCTAGGTACAAGTTATCTATATGTCACACTCCTATCAAACCTGATTTACTTGACTTTCCGGGAATTGATGTCTTTACATGTGAGTTGCGTGACCACGTGATCACGAGGTTCGCATCAGTCACCCTTAATAAGTCTCAAATAAATTAGGAGAAATCTGATTTAAAAAATTTGTGTTGTTTCCCCCTTTGATGTTCTTGATTAGTTTGGATTTCCTTGTTTAACTTGGACAAATAAGAATACAAATTTCCTCATTTGTTGATGATTTAATTACTTTCCCTTCTAAGTTAGGAAAAACATTAAATAATCCTCCCCTCTTTAGGAACAAAATCTGGCCAACTTTCTTACTAAATTAGGAGAATAAATTGCTGATTTTTTTTATCCTTGTGGCATTAGGAGAGAACAAGCCTAACAAGGTTGGTATTGGGCCAGACATATCAGCCCCTTGTTCCAGACCAATTGGGCTCTTCTTGGACCTGAATTAGATGAATTAAAGGTTGTCCTTCATGCTGCTTAAATGTACCAAGCCCCTCTAGGTCCATTTTGCTCCATATGTTCTGAACAAGCCCATTCAATGCTTCTTTAAGATTCTTTGCCCTAGCTCTGGTAATTGGCCCAATTGGCACCTTCAATGGGTTGTTGGCATGATTACGCTTGATGTTGGGCTGATCCTCATCACCTCTTTTTCTATATAATAACCCACTCATCTGTCCAAACTGAACGATTGCAACTTCATAGGTCCTCCCCTCTTAATGTTACTCTGTGTCCTTGCCAGTCAAAACTCATCCACATAATCCTGTAGTTACATACAATGTCCTGTAAGGTGGCCAACCAATGAATGCTGAAGAACATAAGAATCACTCTCACACGTTAAAATTGAAAAAAATTCAAAAGTAATATTCATCAATGGCTGCTGAAATTTAGGTTACATGAGTTTAAATGATTCTTGAAAAATTAACCCTAATGGATTTACTCTAGTAGACTGATTTGGCCCACTTATAAAATTGACCCAAAAACCTTAAACTAAAAACCCATAACTTGATCCAAACAAGCCTTTGATCCTAGCTGAAAATAAAATATTAATTAAGTCCAAACAAGCCTTGGGCTATAACTAACAAAATAAAATAAAGCTATAATAGTAAATGGGTCCTTGCTGGTGTTTCTAGGCTGGTACACATCATCCCTTCTCTCCTCAGAAGGATTCGACCTTAAATCAAAACCTATGTCAAAACAATGTAAGATCAGCAACATTAAAGGTAGCATTAACACCATACTTACCTGGAAGATCAATTTTGTATGCATTATCATTGATCCTCTCAAAAACCTAAAATGGACCATCACCACTAAGCTGTAATTTTGATTTTCTTTGGTTAGGAAATCGTTACTTACACATGTGCTCCCAAACCCAATCAATAGGTTGGAAAACAACCTATTTACACCCCTTATTTGATTTAGGAGTGTACAATGTTTTTCCTTTTCTCTATTTGCAGTCGAACTCTGTCATGGAGTTGTCTCACCATCTTTGCTTTCTTTTCACCATCTAAATTTACCCTTTCTTTAAAAGATAAAGAAATTAAGTCCATAAGAGTCAGTGGATTAAACTCATAAACAATTTCAAAATAAGAAAAGTCAGTGGCAAATGCATAGTTCTATTATAAGCAAACTCAACAAAAGGCAAACATTTTCAAATTCTTTTGAATAACAACACGCAAAAGTTAGGATAAAGTTCTATTCACTACCTCAATTTGTCCATCTATTTGAAGATGATAAGTTGTAAAAAAAAAAAAATTTAGTTCCCAACTTTCCCGACAAAGTCTTCTAAAAGTAGCTAAAGAACTTAACATCATGATTTGACATTATACTCCTAGGAATTCCATGCAAACATAAAATCTCCTTAAAGAACAAGTCTGTGATATGAGATGCATCATCTATTTTATAGCATGCAATGGAATGCGTCATTTTAGAAACCTATCAACTACAACAGAAATAGAGTCTCTACCTTTTTTTGATCTAGGTAAACCTAAAACAAACTCCATAGAGATAGACCCAAGATTTAGTAGGCACAAGCAATGGTGTATACAATTTATGCGGTTGTACTCTAGATTTTCCCTTTCTATAAGCAATGCATTGTTCATAGATTCGTTGCACAACCCTTTTCATCTTTGGCTAATAGAAATACTCGTGCAATACATCCAAGGTTTTTGCAATCCCAAAGTGACCCATTAAACCACCCTTATGTGCTTCACGAAAAGCGAGTCACGCAAAGAACTAGCAGGAACACACAATCTATTCTCTTTGAACAAGTAATCACCCATTAAATAAAACTTACCAAAAGCTGAATGTCCACATGCATTATAATTCTCGGCAAAGTTAGAATTATTATCATATAATTCCTTCACATATTCAAAGCCTAGCAATCTAGTATTCATGGTGTTTAGAAGAACATACCTGCGCGAAAGTGCATCAGTTACTATGTTCTTTTTGCCTTGCTTATACTTGATTACGTAAGGAAAAGTTTCAATGAATTCCACCCATTTTGCATGTTTATTTTTAACTTACCTTATCCTTTCCTTTTCATATGTTTCAAGGAATCATGATTTGAATGGATTACAAACTCTTTTGGCCACAAGTAATGTTGTCATGTCTCAAGTGCTCTTACCAGCGCATAAACTTCATTGTTGTAAGTGGGATAGTTCAAGGTCACTCAACTTAACTTCTCGCTGAAATACACAATAAGTCTCTAATCCTGCATCAAAATAGCACTTGTTTCTATTCCAGATGCATCACCTTCTTTCATTCTAATCTAATGGTACCCACTAACATGTCATCAAGCCTAGGAATGAGATGTTTATACTTTACCACTATGTTGTTGATGGCTCGGCAATCAACACACATCCTTCATAGGCACAAGTAGCACGGGTACAGCACATGGGTTCATATTCTCACGAATGTACCCCTTTTTCATCAGCTCATCAACTTGCCTTTAAAGCTCCTTCGTCTCCTCAGGATTGCTTCTATAGGCTGGTTGGTTAGGAATTGAAGCTCCAAGTACGAAATCAATCTGATGCTCTATCTCTCTCAATGGTGGTAATCTGCTAGGAATATCATCGGGGAACAAATCATCAAACTCCTGCAACAAAGAAATAGCAATACTAGGCATAATATTATCAAGAATGTTAGTATTAAAGTAAGGCTCTTTGTACATAAGTAAAATCATTGGTTTGTTAGTGAAAAATACAGATATGGCCTCACCCTCTCTAGCATAAAAATTAGATTGTTTCTTTAGTTTTTCCACATAATTCTCATCAGCCTTCCTAACTTTCTTCACTCCTCTTGAAAAATTAACCCTAATGGACCCTTTATATGGACTTATATGAGGTCAACTCAAAACTGACCCAAAAACCCTAAATTGAAAAGCCAATAACCTGATCCAAACAAGCCTTGGGCTATATAGCTAACAAAATAAAATAAAGCCCTAAAATTAAATCCAAGTTCTTCAATAAGAAGAAGAGAAGGAAATAAAATATTACAGAACTGATTCAAGGCTTATTCATAGCTTTCCATGCAACCCATTAATCCTAGAAACAAAAGGAGAAAGTAGTCACCTATATTGTTTCCAAGTTGTAGGATTCTTTTGTTTCCTTTGTTGTCCTCACCTCATGGCCCAAATAAGATTGGATTGATCCCTCTTACACATAGCTAAGATGTACTAGGGCCTCATCTTGATGCTCCAATGGACCCTTCAAATCTGAATTAGTGGAAACCTTCAAAACCAATGCATTCAATGCCTCTATCAATGCCTTTTGTTTTAGACCGAGTCATTGGACTATGTAATGGGTCTTTGTTGGTGTTTCTGGGCTGGTCCATATCAGCCACATTCAAAACCGAGGTCTAGACTTATAAATGAAATATGAAGCAGTGCTCTTGAGTAATAAATTGGGGATGAAAAGTGTAATGAGAAAATTAGTTGAAGTAAAATGAATTCATAGTAATGAATTTATGTGAATGAGATTTCAATGATATTTTTAGAATTCACATTATGGAAAAGTTATTAAGTGATAATTATATCATCTCTTAATCCAAACAGGAGAGGTGCTTGAAGCAGGTTCATCTGTGGTTGGAAGAACTTGTTTAGACAGAGGAGCATGTATGTGCCTCGCACCCTGTCTTTTCAATCCATGTAAGCTTATTGATAAATTCACAATTTGTTGTTGTATTGCTATGCTAAATACTGGAATGGATATGAGTACTTTATGTACATTAGTATGGATCAAAATTAGTAATGATAATATTGGAATAGATATGAGTACCTTGCATATATTGGTATGGATCAATTAGTTATGATAATGTTTGAGTGGACATGAGTACCTTGCACACACTATTATGCACCAAATTAGTCATCTAACAACTAATATTGTAAGTCTTTAACCGATGACTAATTTTTTAAATTCCCAGTTATTGGACACACTAACGCCATTAGTTTTCAATTAGAAAACTAATCAATTCATATCTTGATAGTCAAACACGCTGACGCCATTAGTTTTAAAACCAGGAAACTAATCACTAAAAATCTTGATCATCAGACATGTTGACGCCATTAGTTTCCGAACTAGAAAACTAATCAATTAAAATCTCGGTCATTAGACGCGTTAACGTCATTAGTTTCCAAACTAGAAAATAATCAAATAAAAATCATGGTCATATAAAGGTCAATTTCCAAGAATTCTAGAACTCTATTCAAGTGCCACACTCATTTCTTCTTTTAGCTTTTTGTATAAAAGCCAATGTCCATTCGTTATCTCACTCATATTTTAATTCAATACTAAATATATTTTCTTCCAGCTTTTCACATAAAAGCCAATATTTCAATAGTACATATCTTTTCTTTCGACTTTTCACATAAAAGCCAATATCCATCTGATATCTCACTCAAAAATCAATTCAATACTATATATCTTTCTTTCAACTTTTCACATAAAAGCCAATATCCATCATATATCAATTCAATACTACATATCATTTCTTTCAGCTTTTCACATAAAAGCCAATATCCATCAGATATCTCACTCAGATATTCAATACTACGTATCTTTTCTTCCAAATTTTCCCGATCGTCAGACACACTAAAGCCATTAGTTTCCGAACTAGGAAACTAATCAATTAGAATCTCGATTGTTAGATATGCTAATGCCATTAGTTTTCAAACCATGAAACTAATTAATTAAATTCTCGTTTTTAATTCATTTTATACTTTCGATGTAATGGCTATACTTATAGTTACACAAAATTCAAGAATAAGATTATAATCAATTTAACGAGGTATAAGATGCTTACCAATGCATGATAGGTACTCATATCTATTCTAATAATATAATGACTAATTCGATGCATAGCAATGCACAGAAGGTACTCATGCCCATTCAAAAATTATCATAACTAATTTATCCGTACTTATATCCATTTCATTATTATTATAACTAATTTGATTCATACTAATGTATACAAGGTACTTATATCCATTTCATTATTATTATTATAACTAATTTGATTCATACTAATGTATACAAGGTACTTATAACCATACCAATATTTAGCATAGCAATACAACAAAAAATTGTTAAATTTATCGATAAGTTTACACGGATTGAAAAGATAAGGAGCGAAGCACCTACCTACTCTTCTGTCTAAATGAGTCCCTCCAACCATAAATGAACCTGCTCCTAGCACCTTTCCTATTTTGGATTAAGAGGTATCATAAGTATCACTTCATAACTTTACTATAATGTGAATTCTCATAATATTATTGAAATCTCATTCACGCAAGCTCATTACTATGAACTCATTTTCCTTCAACTAATTTTCTCATTACACTTTCTATTCCATTTCACTACTCTAGAGCATTGTTTCCAATTTCATTTATAAATAGCATTCTAGACCTTGGTTTTGAACGTGGATAGACTCTTCTAAAAGATAAGACATTAATTTACAACTTTATTACATGGTTAAAAAACTAGTTCTGTCCTTAAAGTACCCAAATCCATATGTTATTATACTTAATGAAATCTGTCCAACAATATTGAATTTGACCTCCATTCACTTTTTTTATGTCATATTGGGATTTATATAGTTCCAAATTCATCAAGACTAATTCCATTCGAAAGATAACATCTATGCCTATAACTTTTGTAAAGGAATCAACTCCAAATTATATCGTTTTAGGGCTTAATTTTAATTTAAACCATCATAGTAGCACCTCCAATCAGTCCATTTTTATTTTGGTTAGACCTATACTCAATTTGTGGTTCATATTGGAGTTATACAGCTCCAATTTAAGGTTAGGTTTTTTTGAAAGGGTTAATTCATACCTGCAATGCTTGTAAAGCAACCAATTCCAAATTATCATTTTAAGATTCAAAATCAATAATCATAGTAGCATCCAAAATTTGTTTAGTGTTTATGTTGACTTAGATCTTTACTCAGTTGCTGGCATATATCTGAAGTTATACCAACTCCAAATTATACACGGTTAATTTCATTTGAAAAGTAACATCCATGCCTACAACTTTTGTAAAGAAATCTATTTCAAATTTTATTATTTTCAATTCCTAATCTCATTGAGGGGTTAGGTGACAAAGTTGTCCAGTTTCTCAATCTATGGATTTCACAAACAACCAAATATTTCCATTTCATATACTCTATATCACATTCAAGCAAAATCCACCTATCAACCAAACTTGTCCAACCTTAAGGTTAGGTGTTTTTCCATGGTTGTTTTCAATATTTAACATAATGTCTTCTAGTTTACCCCTTTCTCATGCTAATCTAACCCATCATATCACTTTACTACTCTTTTAGCCTTTACAATACATCCTTGTTAAACATTTAGCATTAACATTTTCACACCAATATCCATTCCTCCTCATGTTCAAATCTGGTTAGCCCCCTAAGGGTGGAATCCTCCCCCATTTGTCCCAATTTCTTCCATTATTTCCTTTGTTCTAGCCTTTTCATTGTCATACTAATGTATTTACCTTTGTTTCTTCCATGTCTTTCACCAAACACCCTTCCACGCATTCAAGAACACACCATTCTTCCACTTACTCAAGGTTCTATTTTTAATCACAATTTACCCTACCCAAGGTTTGTTAACATGAAGCATTACCCCATTTAATTCATACCTCTAATTTCCTTTTTTGTTCAAGGCTAGCCGGTTCTATTATTAAGGGTTTCCACTTGATTTTTTTCTTCCTTAGTTTCCTTAGTTTTATGTCCTTCTATTGTCACTTATAATGTTTTTTCAATCAAACTTCCATTATCAAACATTTATACAAACCCTAACACCCATATAATTCTAATTTCATCAAAACATGTATTCAATCAAGTTTTCAAAATTTTGCAGAAATTAACAGCTGATTCAAAAGGCAATAAGCAATTAACCGTAGAGTGTTTGATGAAACCAAACGGTCAGAATATAGAACTCGGGGTCTTACACAACATATCTCAAACTAAGAATAATCCAACGATTAAAGTAGACACGATTGCCTTTATACCTGATTGACTTGGAAATCATGCCTTTTTAGACCCTTACTGTTAAAGATGAATAATTTCTTCCTAGTGAATGTGTTTCAACTCTCCACCTTTCATAAGTAATAACTTGATCTTATGAACCTCCCTTCCAAAGTTTGCAGCAATCCAATGGTAGATGGTAGAGAAACTTGGTGCTGAAGTTGACTCCTCTAAAGCAAACAATCCCTACTTTATACAGTCCTACCTAGCTGGCTGTAACTCTTCAATGAAATCTTGTTTTGGGATACTCATTGGTCAGATGGTAGATGAGGTTGCCTAGAACATAATATCCAAATATTTAGATCAATTTGTCGGTGGAAGACGACGAGATGGGCCTCGCGGTAGTGCTAGTCCTTCTTCCATTTTGTTTCCAACTTCTTCTTCTCCTCTTAACTCTTCTACTTTCCAAAACCATCCTTCCCTCTCTCTTTCACTCTAAAAGTTTGTTCTTCCTTCTTTCTTGACCACATTTCCTCTAAAGGCATCTCTGTGGCAGCACATGCAAGATGCTTAAGTGATGAGAAGGACTTGATTCCTTTGTTTTAGGGGTGGTTGGTGTCCTAATGGGAGACTAGGCATAAAAGTTTTCGTCTCCCTTATTGATGCGAACCTCGTGATCACGTGGTCACGTAAAAGAAAAAACCCCAATTCTCGGAAAGTCAAGTAAAACAGGTTTGATAGGAGCGTGATACAAAAATAACTTGTACCTAGGCATCAACACTATTGGAAACAAAAAATCCCCACCCAACGAATATTGATTCGCAAACGAGAAGTATAAGGATGATGCCACAAAGTCAGTTGTTCTTCGATAAGCCGTTTTCAATTCTTTAAGGAACCATGGAAGTGAAATTATCTCACCAACACACACACACACACAAAATACGGCAAATAAGAAGTTTTATTAATCTGAAAATTGTGTAACCTTACATGTTTGGTTATGCTTTTATTTATACTGACTTTAAACTTAAAGGAACCCTAATGGAGCCCCCTTAGGTGGACTTATATGAAGCCCACTTACAATTGACCCAAATAAGTAATAATAACCCAAAGACTAAGAAGGAAATAATAAAAATAAAAAAATTACCATCCTAAATATGCTAGAATCAGATTTGTCACCCTTAAAAAGTCCCTAATAAACTAGGAGAAATTTGATTTGTAAACTTTGTGTTGCTGCTAACACGATCAAAAGATTGATGTCCTATCCCAAGTGTAGGAGTGTCAAAGTAATAAATGACCTGGCAAGACCGGGGTCGAACCACAGGGATGTCCACTATATAAGATTACAAATAATAAATGAAAATGAGTTAAAGAGAATTTTGAGATGTGATAATGATGTAAGGATTTAAACAAAGATAAAAAAAATTATCAAGGTTAGAGGATCCACTAATGGTATTTCAAATAAGTATAGTATAAATTCTTTCTATTACTTAACTGGAAAACACACACAAAGAAGGTTCCAATCAAATTATAAACTATTAAATTATTTATCTTATTTTAGTAACACCATGCTTTTAAATATTGTCAGGAATTCATGATATTAACTTATGTTAACAACAAATCAAGTTCCTTTCATAGCACAGGTGTCGGTTATACCATATAGTAGGCTATCAAAGTGCCAAGTATTTGTTGCACCAATGGTTATACAACACAAATCTAGATTAATCATTTAACAATCAAGGTATTAAGAGTGAGTAAGATAACAAATACAAAGCATGTTAGTCAAACATTAAAGTCCATGTTGAGTTTATATTATACTTTTCACCTTGATAAAATTAACTTAGCTAAACATAATGAAGAAGAAAAACATAAATAAACAATATAAGAACATAAACATGATATAAGTTAACTAAGTATAGTAAAGGAAATTAAAAACATAAATAAGAGATTAATATAACATTAAATAAAACTTTAACATTACAAAATACAAAGTAAGAGAGTGATCTTGATTTGAACACCAAGATGTCTAAATGTATGTCAAATGCCTCTTTTTATAGGCTAAAATTTAGAACTATTGATTTGATGACTATTATTGAATGGGTGGCCACCTCTTGACATGGTGACAACACTTATCTTCTTGTCTAAATAAAACATCATCGCTAACATCAGAATTGGAGCAGATAGTTTTCATTAAAATTCTGGGAATTTATCTCAGCTTTTCAACAAAACAAGAATGAGCTCATTTAGACTTCTAGAACTCGAGATATGAACTGAATACTAAAGAGTATCTAGGCTGTAGGACAAATTCCAACTTCTCCTTTGCTGCTACAATTTGAACTTGAAAACGACCGTTTTGAATCTTGGACTCTTCATGAAAGTTTTAGGCCTATGTTCTACAACTCCAGTTATGATCCAATAACCAAATGGTATTTTAATTTGAATTCAACCAGCATCTCTTCTTTAAGGTTAGCCATCTCTGTCTTCTCAATTTCAATAATTAAACACATTAATCAATCCTTTAAATTGTGAGATATGCTTACATTCAAAATGAACATTTACCATAAATTAAAGATATCTTATGGTATTAGATTTGTTATTATAAAACATGCTGAAGTTAGGGAATTTAATGATACTTTAAGTGTAATATGATGATATAAAACCTTAATGAAAATGAAATTGTAAGTACTAATCACACCCCCCAACCAGCTTATTACTAGTCCATAGTAATTGAAGCGTTAAAACAATTTGCAACATTCAAAAGCAAGGCATTCATCATTCAACTTCCATTAATCTATTCAAATAAACAAACTCTCATTAAATTTATATATCTGCTTCATACTTTTTATAAAGGTATTAATAAACCTTCATTTTATGCTCAATATATCAACACATAGTTATGGGGCTTTGCCCAAATGAAAATACAATTTTGTTCTAATGTTTTTTTAAGGTTAACTTCCTTGGGTTGGGATTATTTTTTTTTTCTTTTTTTTAATATATATACATATAACTTTAAACATAATGCATCTTTAACCCATGTAACAAGCTTTAGGCTAATGACTCCTAAACTAGTTAGTCTTATGACATTAGGTGTTAAGACACCCCTACAAGCTTAGTAACTCAGGTTGCAGATACTGATACGTAGATAGTGCAATGTTTGATTCCCTTAAACTTTTCTCATGAACCCATGTAACAAGCACTACACCAATAGCTCCCAAGTCAGTTGACTTTAGGGTATTAGGTGATAAAACACCCATTCGGACTTAATTGCTTAGGTTAAGGAGGCTATGAAACCAAACTTATCTACGTTTTTATTATCATCAATATTATCAATTTTTTTTGTTTTTTTTTTTTTGCAAATTATATACTATTTCTTTCACTTAGTTGTCACCTTTAACAAAAGAACATAAATAATGTAATAATCCAATGTGCAACCCACAATCATATGTTAAAGTGTGTGTGTGAAAATGAAAGTTTAAGAATACTTGTTAAATGAGTATATATGCAGAATCAAGTGATAACAATGCGAAAGTTTGTAAACCTGAATATTTCAAGAAGAGTTATGATAGATCTTTTTTTTTTGGTAAGTTGACGAATGTATTAAAGAAGAAGATACAAGCATTATAAGGGGCATGCCCCAGATTTACAATGATAACAGAAACATAAAACAACAGATGGCTACAGGCTAGCCACCGACCCTAAAACTGAAACCTCACTAGATTCGTGAGGGAAACCAATACAACCAGCTAACTAACAAATTAAGAATCTATGGTATTCACCCTCCAAGCTCGTTGGATCCTTTTGTTTTCATTTGTTGGTACGACATTCCTCATCAAATGAAGCTTATCACGAATGATACATTCGATTTGATTCAAGACCAAATTCAAAGTTCTAGACATTCCAGCAAAGATCTTTGCATTCCGTTCTTGCCATACATGATACACTGTAGCTGCAAAACTCAGTTTACGAGAAAAATTGACGAAACTCTTGCCATGCCAAGAGATGGTGGCCCATCGAATCCATTCTTCCCAGCCTTTTGTCATTCTTGGAATGTCGCATCTGTCACAAACATCCCACCAGATCGCTTTAGTATAGGAGCATTCAAAGAACAAGTGGTTGTGATCCTCATTGTTGCGGAGACAGAGTGAGCAT
>Ga0325403_1001442_pt1 | contig 19770 bp, 19 predicted proteins | sample PopdelMetagenome_19_FD_205665 | JGI IMG/M metagenome (GOLD analysis project Ga0325403, IMG submission 205665) | Populus deltoides microbial communities from Bellville, Georgia, United States - Xylem-PdKOR-R4 | ecosystem: Host-associated > Plants > Phyllosphere > Stem > Wood/Secondary xylem... | reverse complement strand
CCTGTTCATCGTGCTGATCGCCCTGTCGGTCAACTTCATCGGCGACGGCCTGCGCGACGCGTTCGACCCGCGCCAGGCCCGGGTGCGCTCGTGAGCCCCGCCCAGACGGCCGGGCACCGGGCCGAACGGCCCGACGACCAGCCCGTCCTCCAGGTCGAGGACCTCACCGTCGCCTTCCCGACCGAGGACGGCGTGGTCAAGGCCGTCCGCGGCATGAGCTACTCCGTGGCGCCCCGCGAGGTGCTCGGCATCGTGGGTGAGTCCGGCTCGGGCAAGTCCGTCTCGTCGATGGCGGTCATGGGCCTGCTGCCCCGCAGCGCCCGGATCACCGGGAGGATCCTCTTCCGCGGCGAGGACGTGCTGACGATGAGCGGGCGCCAGCAGCGCGGTCTGCGCGGCCGCCGGGTCAGCATGATCTTCCAGGACCCGATGACGGCCATGAACCCCGTCTACACCGTCGGTGACCAGCTGGCCGAGGCCGTGAGGTCGCACAGCGCCGTCCCGCCGAAGGCGGCGATGCAGCGGGCCAGGGAGATGCTCGACCTGGTCGGCATCCCGCAGGCCGAGGCGCGGCTGCGGGCCTACCCGCACGAGTTCTCGGGCGGCATGCGGCAGCGGGCGATGATCGCGATGGCGATCATCAACGACCCCGACGTCATCATCGCCGACGAGCCGACCACCGCCCTCGACGTCACCGTCCAGGCCCAGGTGCTCGACACGCTGATGTCCGTCAAGGAGGCCGTCGGCGCCGCCATCGTGTTCATCACCCACGACCTGGGCGTCATCGCGCAGGTGGCCGACCGCACCCTGGTCATGTACGCCGGCAAGCCCGTCGAGGTCGGGGGCACGGCGGAGGTCTTCCGCAAGCCCCTCATGCCCTACACCGCGGGTCTGCTCGGCTCGACCCCGTCGGCCGAGGGCACCCGCGCGGGGGAGCGGCTCCGGCCGATCTCCGGCTCGCCGCCCTCGCTGATCTCCCTGCCCCGTGGCTGCCCGTTCGGGCCGCGGTGCCCGCTGGTCCGCGACGACTGCCGCGCCAGCGAGCCGCAGCTCACCCGGGGAGGGCCCGCAGCCGCTGCTGACGGCGGCCCCCGCGGCACGAGCCTGCCCGTGGTCAGCGCCGACCACCTGGGCGCCTGCCACCACAGCGACGAGCTGCTCGCCGCTGACGACCCCACCCGCTTCTTCCGCGCCGAGAGCGAGGTCACCCCGTGAGCGAGCACACCCCGCAGGACCCGGCGGGCCCCGCTGGGCCGTCGACCGACGAGCGCGACACCCACCTGCTCGACGTCCGGGACCTCGTCATGCACTTCCCCGTGCGCGGCGGCGGCATCGTCCAGCGCGTGGTCAACCACGTGCAGGCGGTCTCGGGGGTGAGCTTCAGCCTCGACGCCGGCGAGACGCTCGGGGTGGTGGGGGAGTCGGGGTGCGGCAAGTCGACGACGGGTCGCGCGCTGCTGCAGCTGCACAAGCCGACGTCGGGCTCGGTCCGCTTCGACGGCAAGGAGCTGATCGGCCTGTCCGAGCGCGACCTGCGCCCGGTGCGCCGCGACCTGCAGATCGTCTTCCAGGACCCGTACGCCTCGCTGAACCCCCGGATGCCGGTCAACGACATCATCGGCGAGCCGCTGGTCATCCACGGGACGGTGCCGGACAAGGCCGCCCGCAAGGAGCGCGTGCGCGAGCTGCTGCAGCTGGTGGGCCTCTCGCCCGAGCACGGCAACCGCTACCCGCACGAGTTCTCCGGCGGGCAGCGCCAGCGCATCGGCATCGCCCGCGCGCTCGCGCTGGGACCCAAGCTGCTGGTGCTCGACGAGCCCGTCTCCGCGCTCGACGTCTCCGTGCAGGCCGGCATCGTCAACCTGCTGGAGGACCTGCAGGCCGAGCTGGGCATCGCCTACATGTTCATCGCCCACGACCTGTCGGTGGTGCGCCACATCTCCGACCGCGTCGCGGTGATGTACCTGGGCAAGGTCGTGGAGATCGGCCCCAAGGACGACATCTACGACCGCCCGATGCACCCGTACACGCAGGCGCTGCTCTCCGCGGCGCCGTCGGCGGACCCCGGTGTGGCGCGCGAGGCGGCCAAGGAGCGGATCGTGCTCGAGGGCGACGTGCCCTCACCGCTCGACCCGCCGTCGGGCTGCCGGTTCCGCACGCGGTGCTGGAAGGCCCAGGACGTCTGCGCCACGGAGGAGCCGCCGCTGGTGGCCAAGCCCGGTGCGGCCGCCGGCCACCAGATCGCCTGCCACTTCGCCTCCACCGACGTCGGCCACCCCGGTGGGCGCACGTCGCTGCCGCTCGCCGGCAGCACCGCCGGTGCCGGTGGGGAGGCGGCCTGACCCTGGTCGTGGGCGCCGCGCTGGTCGACGACCTCGCGGCGCCCCGCCGGCTGCTGGCCGCCAGGCGCACCGCACCGCCGTCGCTGGCCGGCGGCTGGGAGCTGCCCGGGGGCAAGGTCGAGCCCGGTGAGGCCCCGGAGGCGGCGCTGGTGCGCGAGCTCCGCGAGGAGCTGGGCGTCGGGGTGCGGCTCGGGGAGGAGCTGTCGTCCAGCGGGCTGGTGGACGGCTGGTCCCTCCCCGGCGTCGGCGCGCTGAGGGTGTGGTGGGCGGAGGTCGTCGACGGCACCCCGGCACCTCTCGAGGACCACGACGAGCTGCGGTGGCTCGACCTGGGCGACTGGCTCGAGGGCGTCGCGTGGCTCGCGGCGGACCGCCCCGTGGTCGAGGCGCTCGAGGCCGCGGCGGGCTGAGCGGCCGCCCGTTCCGGTGGCCGCGCGTTCCGGTCGTCCACCGGTCGGTGTGCGGCGGGCTCGTCGACGGCGGCCGCGCCGGCTGGCAGCATCGGCCCGTGCCCAGCCAGCGCCCCGCGACCCTCACCGAGGTGGCCCGGCGAGCGGGTGTCTCGCTCACCACGGCGTCCAAGGCGATCAACGGCCAGCCGAGGGTGTCTGCCGAGGCGCGGGTGCGGGTGCTCGAGGCCGCCGAGGCGCTGGCGTTCACCCCGAACCCGCTCGCCCGCAGCCTGCTGTCGGGACGGAGCGGCACGGTCGCGCTCCTGGTCATCGACTCGCTGACGCGGCGGTGGGCGGTGCCCGCGATGATGGGGGTCGGGGCCGCGCTCGACGAGCTCCAGCTGTCGATGGTGACGGCGGACGCCCACGGCGACCGCGCGCGCCTCCTCGAGCTGGCGCTCCACCACCAGGCCCGCAAGGTCGAGGGGCTGATCGTGCTCGGTGACAACAACCACCCGGTGCCCTCGCTGCACGGCGAGCTCTCGCTGCCCGTCGTGTACGTCCACGGCGAGACCGGTGACCCCCGCGACCGCTGCCACGTGCCCGACGACCGCGGGGGAGCCGCAGCCGCGCTCGACCACCTGCACGCGCTGGGGCGCAGGCGCGTCGCGCACGTCACCGGACCGCCCGGTGTCCGGGCGGTCGTCGAGCGCGCCGAGGGCTTCCGGCGGCGCAGCGAGGAGCTGGGCCTCGAGGCCGGCCCGGTGCTCGCCGGGGCCTGGTCGCAGCGGTGGGGCCAGCGGGCCGTCGAGGAGGTGCTCACCCGCGACCCCGGTGTCGACGCGGTGCTGTGCGGCAACGACCAGATCGCCTACGGCGTGGTGCTGGGGCTGCAGGCCGCTGGGCGGACCGTCCCCGAGGACGTCGCCGTCACCGGCTTCGACGACTGGGAGGCCTTCTCCCTGGAGGCCGACCCGCAGCTGACCACGGTCGACGTGGAGCTCGACGCCCTGGGGGCCGCGGCGGCGCGCGACCTGCACGCCGCCGTGGGCGGGGGAGGTGCGGGCGGGGGAGCTGCGGGCGGTGACGGCGGCGGCGTCGTGCCCCACCTCGGGAGCCTGCTGGTGAGGGGCTCCACGGACCCCGCGGTCGCAGCCACCGCCAGCACCGGCGCCTCGAGCAGCGGCGCCACGAGCAGCGGCGCCTGAGGGGTGCGCGTGCCGTCAGCTGCTCCCGGCCCCGCTCCGCGCGTGGTGGTGCTCGTCGGTCGCGGCCGCTACGAGGACCCCTGGCACGACCACGCCGCAACGGCGCACCGCGTCGCGGTGGAGCTCACCGCCCGGGGACGGCGGGTCGAGCTGGTCTCCCTGTTCCCGGGCGCGGTCGGGGCGGCTGTCGAGCGGGAGCCGGCGCTGCTCGTCGTGGTCGCCGGCAGCGGCCGGGTCGACCCCTCCTTCGACGGCGACGACGCCGACTGGGCGCTCGACCACGCCTCGCTCGCGGGGTGGGCGGACGCCGGCGGACCGCTGCTGGGCCTGCACTGCGCGGCGAACACCTTCACCGACGCCCCGCACTGGCGCCGGCTGCTCGGGGGGGCCTGGGTGCCCGAGCGGTCGTGGCACCCGCCGTTCGGCACGGCGACCTTCACCGCGCTGCCGGAGGCGGCGCTCCCCGGGGTCCCCCGCGAGGTGGTCGCCGACGACGAGCGCTACTGCGGCCTGGTGCTGAGCCCTCCGGCGCGCCCCGTGCTGGCCCACCGCGAGGGCGGCCGCCAGGAGGTGGTCGCGTGGAGCGTCGAGGAGGGGCCGCGGCGCGCGGTGTACGACGGGCTCGGGCACTCCACGGCGTCCTACGACTCGCCGTCGCGGCTGGCGCTGCTGCGGGCCGAGGTGTCCTGGCTGCTCAGGGAGCCGCGGGGCTGAGCGCCGCCGCGGTGCTGCTCGAGCCCGCACCGCGGGCCGCGCGGCGGGCCCGCGCGATGACGGCGGCAGCAGCCCCCACGAGGGCGAGGGCGACCGCCGAGGAGACCACGAGCACCGCACCGGCGGGAGCCACCACCGACTGGCCCACCAGCGCCTGCCACGTCAGCAGACCCAGCGCGGCTGCCCAGCCGGCGCTCGCGAGGGCCACGAGCTGCAGCCGCGTCCGCGCGGTGAGGACGGCGGCCGCCGCGGGCCACCAGCGGGCCACCAGCGACAGGGCGAGCACGAGCAGCGGCAGCGCCTGCAGGGCGTGCATGCCCAGGAAGTGCGGCACCCGGAGGTCGCCCGCCGCGGTGCTCCAGCCGAGCAGGGGCAGGCCGGGTCCGCCGTCGTCGGCCCCCACGGTGTGGGCACCGGCGATCCCGCGGAAGTCGGTGAGCTGCTGCGCGGTCGGTGAGGTCATGAGGAACGCCACCGCCATGCCGGCCAGGGCGACGACCACCCCGGCGCGGACCGACAGGTCGAAGGCGGCGTCACCGGAGGGGCTGCGCCACAGCAGCACACCCACCGCCGCCGTGACCAGCCAGACGGCGGCGATGCTGATGCCCATCACCGCCCACGCCGCGGTGTGCGCGGGGGTGGAGACGTTGAAGTGGCTCGTCGTCCCGAGGGCCGCAGCGCCCAGGACGACGGCCATCTCGACCACCAGCAGCGCACCCGCCACCGCACCGAGGGCCCCGGCGAGGCGGCGGCCCCGCCGCAGCTGCGCGACGAGCCACGCGAGGGTCACCGCGTAGAGCGCGATCGACAGCTCGAACTTCAGCGGCTTCACCCAGCCGTTCGCGCCCGTCACCTGCACGGGGTCGACCGCTGCCAGGGCTGCGGTCGGCACGGCGAGCGCGAGCATCGCGGCCGCCACCCAGACCAGGGGGGACCGGCGCAGGTCGGAAGCGGTCATGTCAGCTCCTCGGGGGTGCGGGTGACGGGACGGGGGACGGGGCGGGTGGCGCGGGCGACGTGCTCCTGGGCGATGCGGCGCAGGCCGGCGACCAGGGCGTCGCCGAGGACGGTCCCCACGACCACGGTCTCGGCGCTGCGGTCGCGGTCGGCGGCGTCGGGCCAGACCCGGGCGAGGTCGGCCCGGGCCACCACCTCGGCGGCGCGCGCGTACTCGGGGAGGCTGTCGAAGAGGTCCTTGCGGCCCATCGCCACCCAGCCGTCGAGCACGGCGGCTGCCTGCACCACGCCGGGGTTGCCGTCGTCCACGGTCCACCCCTGCGCCCGGACGAGCTCCTCGACCGCCGCCAGCGAGGACGGCGACGGTGGTGGTGCGCCCTCCCGGCCGGGCAGGGCGCGCTGGGCGGCGCCCATCACCTCCTGCAGGCCGACGGCGGGGTCGTCGACAGCGGCGACGACGGCGCGCACCCGCGCGATCGGGAGGCCTCCGACGTCGACGAGGGCGCGGACGAGGTGCAGGCGGCGGACGTGCTCCTCGCTGTAGGAGACCTGGTTGTAGCCGGTCTTCTCGGCGGGTGGGAGGAGGCCCTCGCGGACGTAGAACTTGATCGTCGCCGGGGACGTGCCGCTGCGCTCGGCGAGCTCGGAGATGCGCACGCCGGTGACGCTAGCCGATGGATAGCGCTGCTGTCGATAGCATCGCTACCGATGAGGGGGGTCAGCGGCGGGTCGACTCCCGCTCGACCACCGTGAACGAGCCGACGAGGTGCTCCGGGCGCGCTGAGGGGTCGGCGATGCGCCGCAGCAGCAGGCGGGTGGTCTGCTCGACCATCCAGTCGTGACCGGGGGAGACGCTGCTCAGGGAGGGCACGGTGTACGCGGCGTCGGTGACGTCGTCGAAGCCCACCACGAGCACGTCGTCGGGGACGCGCCGGCCGGCGTCGGCCAGCGCCCGCAGGGCGCCGATGGCGAGGGTGTCGGTGGCGCAGACCAGGCCGTCGAGGGCCGGTTCGAGCGCCAGCGCCTCGCGGGTGAGGCCGGCGCCGCCGGGGAGCGTGCTCCTGGTGCCGCTGACCGCGAGGACGCGCGCCCCCGGGACGGCGTCGACGGCGGCGCGCACCCCGAGGGCCCGCAGGCGGAACGCGTCGCCCAGGTGGCCGGGACCCTGGGTGTGGGGCGCGGCGCCGTCGCTCGGGGCGAGGGCGGCCGGGTCGGGCATGCCCAGGGCCACCAGCCGGCGGCAGCCTCGTTCCAGCAGCAGGTGCGTCGCAGCGGCGGCCCCGTCGGTGTTGGCCATCTCGACGTGGTCGAAGCGGCGCACGTCCTGCCGCTCGCCCAGGACGACGACGGGCAGGTCGCCGGCGATGGCCAGGACGTCATCGGGGTCGAGGCCCACGGCCGACAGCACCAGCGCGTCGTAGGCGTTGAGGCGCGAGGCCGTGATCGCGGCGAGCTCGCCCTCGCGGCTCGCACCGGTCTGCTCGACCACCACGCGCAGCCCCTCGGGAGCGAGGCGCGCGATGAGCCGGGCGGCGAGGAGGCCGAAGTAGTGGCTGTCGACCTCGGGCACGGCCAGGCCGACGATGCCCGTGCGCCCGCGCCGCAGGCTCTGCGCCGCGGTGTTGACGCGGTAGCCGGTGCGCTCGACCACCTCGAGCACGCGGCGGCGCGTCTCCTCGCTGACGTTGGTGCGCCCGGCGAGCACGTTGGACACCGTCATCGGTGAGACGCCGGCCGCCGCCGCGACGTCGCGCATCGTGGTCATGTGCCACCTCCTCGGCGGTGGTGAGTCTGCTCGCGGTCCGCCTTGACAGTCTCGGCGGGCCTTGGTTGTATCGATAAACCACCTCTTTCGCAACGTCGCACCGAGGAGCCACCGTGAGCACCAGCAGTCCCGGCGCCACCGTCGAGGGCGTCGTCGACCTCGACCTGCCCGGCCACACCATCAGCCGCCACGTCTACGGCCACTTCGCCGAGCACCTCGGCCGCTGCATCTACGGCGGCTTCTACGTCGGGGAAGACTCCGACGTCCCGAACCAGGGCGGCGTCCGCCTGGACGTCGTCGAGGCCCTGCGCGCCCTGGACATCCCCAACCTGCGCTGGCCGGGCGGCTGCTTCGCCGACGACTACCACTGGAAGGACGGCATCGGCCCCCGCGAGCAGCGCCCCACGATGGTGAACAGCCACTGGGGCGACGTGGTGGAGGACAACTCCTTCGGAACCCACGAGTTCATGCACCTGTGCGAGCTGCTGGGCACCGAGCCCTACATCTCGGCCAACGTCGGCTCCGGCACCGTCGCCGAGACCAGCGACTGGGTGCAGTACCTCACCCGCGCCGACGCCTCTCCGATGGCCGCGCAGCGGAGGGCGAACGGGCGCGACGAGCCGTGGAAGGTCCGCTTCTGGGGGCTGGGCAACGAGCCGTGGGGCTGCGGCGGGCGCATGAGCGCCGAGGCCTACGCGGAGCTCGCCCGGACCTTCGGCACCTACAGCCGCGACATGGGCGACAACGAGCTCTACCGGATCGCCGCGGGGGCGGCCAACGCGGACTACCGCTGGACCGAGGTGCTGATGAAGGCGCTGGGGCGCGGTCTCGGCGGCGCGGAGGACCCCGGGTTCGGCAACGGCGCGTTCCAGGCGATCTCCTTCCACTGCTACACGGTGGCGGGCAGCTGGGAGCGCAAGGGCAGCGCCACGGACTTCGACCTCGACGAGTACTACACGACGGTGCTGCAGGCGCAGCGCATCGAGGACGTGCTGGCCGGTCACGAGCGCGTCATGGACGTGTACGACCCGGCCGCGGAGGTCGGTCTGGTGCTGGACGAGTGGGGCACCTGGTTCGACGTCGAGCCGGGCACCGACCCGGGGTTCCTGTTCCAGCAGAACGCGCTGCGGGACGCCCTCGTGGCCTCGGTGCACTTCGACGCGTTCCACCGCCACGCCCGCCGGCTGGTGATGGCGAACATCGCCCAGACGGTCAACGTGCTGCAGGCGATGATCCTGACCGACGAGGAGACCGGCGCGCTGGTGCTGACGCCGAGCTACCACGTGTTCGAGATGAACAAGGGCCACCACGACGCGGCCCACCTGCCGGTGCACCTGCGCGGCGCACTGCCGCAGCGCACGGTGCCCGACGTCCGCGGCCTGGGTGGTCACGGCCCGTCCGGGCACGGCCTCTACGAGCGGGGTCCCGCCGACCTGACCACGGTGTCGGTCTCGGCGAGCCAGAAGCACGGGCGCGCGCTCTTCTCCCTGACCAACCTCGACGCCGAGGCACCGGTCACCGTGCGGCTCGCCCTGCGCGGGACCACCAGGGGTGCGCCCACCGCCCGCCTGCTCACCGCCGACGCGCCGCAGGCGCACAACACCCCGGCGCAGCTGGACGCCGTCGCGCCCCGCGACCACACCAGCGGCGTCCGCCTCGAGGGCGCACCCGGCGCCCAGACCCTCGTCGTGGAGATCCCCGCGCACTCCTTCGCCGTCGTGGAGCTGCCCACCGCCTGACGCACCGCCACCTCCAGCACCCCGAGACCTCGAGACCCATCCCAGGAGCCACCCCATGACCACCACCTCCAGCGCCTCCGCCACCCCCGCCACCGTCGAGGGCGTCATCGACCTCGACCTGCCCGGCCACACCATCAGCCGCCACGTCTACGGCCACTTCGCCGAGCACCTCGGCCGCTGCATCTACGGCGGCTTCTACGTCGGTGAGGACTCACCCATCCCCAACGAGGGCGGCATCCGCCTGGACGTCGTCGAGGCCCTGCGCGCCCTGGACATCCCCAACCTGCGCTGGCCGGGGGGCTGCTTCGCCGACGACTACCACTGGAAGCACGGGATCGGGCCCCGCGACCAGCGCCCCCGCATGGTCAACTCCCACTGGGGCGACGTGGTGGAGGACAACTCCTTCGGCACCCACGAGTTCATGGCCCTGTGCGAGCTGCTGGGCACCGAGCCGTACATCTCGGCCAACGTCGGCTCCGGCACCGTGGAGGAGACCAGCGACTGGGTGCAGTACCTCACCCGCGGTGACGACTCGCCCATGGCCGACCTCCGCCGCGCGAACGGCCGCGGCGAGCCGTGGAAGGTCCGCTTCTGGGGGCTGGGCAACGAGCCCTGGGGCTGCGGCGGCAACATGAGCGCCGAGGCCTACGCGGCCCTGGCCCGCCAGTTCGCCACGTACAGCCGCGACATGGGCGACAACGAGCTCTACCGGATCGCCGCCGGCGCCGCCGACAAGGACTACCGCTGGACCGAGGTGCTGATGAAGGCCCTCGGCCGGGCGCTGGGCGACGGCGAGGTGCTCGGCCACGGGAAGAGCACCTTCCAGGCCATCTCCTTCCACTACTACTCGGTGGCGGGACCGTGGGACGACAAGGGCAGCGCCACCGAGTTCGGAACGGGCGACTACTACGGCATCCTCCTGGAGGCCCAGCAGCTGGAGCGGATCCTCGCCGGGCACGCGAAGGTCATGGACGCCTACGACCCCGACAAGCGCGTCGGCCTCGTGCTGGACGAGTGGGGAACCTGGCTGGACGTCGAGCCGGGCACCAACCCGGGGTTCCTGTTCCAGCAGAACGCGCTGCGGGACGCTCTGGTGGCGAGCGTGCACTTCGACGCCTTCCACCGCCACGCCGACCGCCTGGTGATGGCGAACATCGCCCAGACGGTCAACGTGCTGCAGGCGATGATCCTCACCGACGAGGACAGCGGCGCCCTGGTGCTGACGCCGAGCTACCACGTGTTCGAGATGAACAAGGGCCACCAGGACGCCGCGCACCTGCCGCTGCGGTTGCGCAGCACCGTCCCGGTGCGCGCGGCCAGCTCCCGCGGCACCGCGCCCGACGCCGAGGTCTCACTGTTCTCGGGGTCCGCGTCGGTCAGGGACGACCGCGTGCTGGTCTCGCTCAGCAACCTCGACGACTCCTCCCCGATGACCGTGCGGCTCGACCTGCGCGGGGCGCCCGTCGGTGAGCCGACCGCTCGTCTGCTCACCGCCGACACCCTCCAGGCGCACAACACGACCCGGCGGGGCGACGCCGTGGCGCCGCACGCCTACGACGGCGCCCGCGTCGACGGCGGCGTGCTCGTCGTCGACCTGCCGGCGCACTCCTTCGCCACGGTCTCGCTCCCCCTCGGATGACCTACCCGGACGCGCCGAGGGTGCCGGCACCACTGTTCCGCGACCCCGTCTTCGACGGCGCGGCGGACCCCACCGTCATCTGGAACCGCGCCGAGCGGACGTGGTGGCTGCTCTACACCCAGCGGAGGGCGACCGCCCCTCCCCGTGATGACGTCGCCTGGGTGCACGGGTGCGCCATCGGCCTGGCGTCGTCGGCGGACGGGGGCCTGACCTGGGTCTACCGCGGCACGGCGACCGGGCTGGACACCTCACCGGGCCACCACACCTACTGGGCGCCGGAGGTCGTCGACCACGGCGGGCAGTTCCACATGTACGTCAGCTGCATCGCCGGGGTGCCGAGCACCTGGGAGGCGGGGCACCCGCGCGAGATCCGGCACTACACGAGCCATGACCTGTTCTCCTGGACGTTCCGATCCGTGCTGGACCTGGGCTCGTCCAACGTCATCGACGCATGCGTGCACGCCCTCCCCGGGGGCGGGCACCGCCTCTGGTACAAGGACGAGGAAGACCGCTCGCACACCCACGCCGCCGACTCCGACGACCTGTTCGCCTGGTCTCCTGTCGGGCCGGCGGTGGACATCTCCTCCCACGAGGGGCCCAACGTCTTCCAGCTCGGCGGGTCCTCCTGGATGGTCGTCGACGAGTGGGCCGGGCAGCGGGTGCTGCGCTCGGACGACCTCACCACGTGGGAACCGCAGGGCCGCATCCTGGACGTGCCGGGGGCGCGCGAGGACGACGGCGGCGTCGGCCTGCACGCGGACGTCGTCGTCGTGGGCAGCGACGCCTTCGTCGTCTACTTCACCCACCCGGGCCGCACGGGCGACGGCGCTCCCCCGGAAGCCAGCTCCGAGACCCGGCGCAGCTCGCTCCAGGTCGCCCGCGCGCACGTCGTCGACGGGCGGCTCGTCTGCGACCGCGACGAGGTGCTCACCGGCCCGTTCCTGCCTGTGGACGGTCCGGGCACCACCGCGCTGACAGCCGCTGGGACGGCGTCCGCGCCACCCGAGGTGGTGACGCTGTGCGGCTCGACGCGCTTCCGCGACGCCTTCGAGCGCGAGCAGCGGCGCCTCACGCTGGAGGGCCGCATCGTGCTCAGCGTCGGGGCGCTCGGGCAAGAGGCGGAGGTCGACGAGACCTCGCCGGTCATGGTGGACCTCGGCGCGCTGCACCTGCGCAAGATCGACCTGAGCCAGCGCGTCCACGTCATCAACGTCGGCGGCTACGTGGGCAGCAGCACCAGCCGCGAGATCGCGTACGCGCAGGAGCGCGGCCTGGAGGTCACGTACCTCGAGCCCTGAGTCGCGGGTGGGACCTCAGACGCAGGCGTCGACGGCGGCAGGCGCCGCCCCGAGCGCCGCGGGCCTGGCGCCGGGCGACTCGGCCCGCCTCGCCCCGGCGGCCTCCTGCTGCTGCGCCTGCGCCACCTCCTTCACTCCGCGGCCGCAAGACCCCGTCGGCCGCCCTCAGCAGCCGTCCCAGGCGTAGTCCATCTGCCGGACCGTGGCGACGGCGAGGGCGTCGGTCTCCAACCGGGCCACCAGGTGCAGGGCCAGGTCCAGACCGGCGCTGATGCCCGCGCTCGTCGCGAGGTCGCCGTGGTCGAGGAAGCGCACCCCACCGACCACCTCGAGCGACGGGTGGGCGGCGCGGAGGTCGTCGAGGTCCTCCCAGTGCGTGGTGACGGGCCGCTCGTCGAGCAGCCCAGCGGCCGCGAGCACGAACGCCCCGGTGCACACCGAGGCGACCACCTCGGCGTCCGGTCGGCACCGGCGCAGCCAGGCCAGCACCGCGGGGTCGGCGGCGACGGCGTCGACCACTCCCCCGGGTACGAGCACGACGTCGCAGTCCGGCGCCTGCGACGCGGGGACGTCGGCACCGAGGCGCAGCCCCCCGCGGGCGCGCACGCCCCCGCCGCCGTCGCCCGCCGAGACCAGCACCACCTCGAAGGGCGCCGGACCACCGGCGCGCAGGGCCACCCGGTTCGCGACCGAGAAGACCTCGAACGGGCCGCAGGCGTCGAGCACCTCGACGTCATCGAACAGCAGCAGGCCGATGCGTCGCGTCACCGCTGCAGGGTGCCAGCCAGCTCCTCGCGCAGCAGGGCGGCTCCCCGCACCAGGGCCGTCAGCTTCTCCTGTGCCACGGACCTCGGCAGCGGCGCCATGCCGCAGTTCGTGCTCGGGACGAGCAGCTCGGCGTCCACGTACCGCAGCGCGCTCCGCAGGGTGGCGGCGACCTCCTCCGGGGTCTCGACCTCGTGGCTGGCCACGTCGACCGCCCCGAGCATGACCTTCTTGCCGCGGACCAGCTCGACCAGCTCGACCGGAACGTGGGAGTGGTGGCTCTCCAGGGAGACGATGTCGATGGACGACTGCTGCAGCAGGGGGAAGGACCGCTCGTACTGGCGCCACTCGGCGCCCAGCGTCGCCTTCCAGTCGTTGTTGGCCTTGATCCCGTAGCCGTAGCAGATGTGGACGGCGGTCTGGGCGCGCAGCCCCTCGGCCGCCCGCTCCAGCGCGGCCACGCCCCAGTCGCGCACCTCGTCGTGGAAGACGTTGAAGGCGGGCTCGTCGAACTGGATGACGTCGACTCCCGCCGCCTCGAGCTCGCGGGCCTCGGCGTTGAGGATGGTCGCGAACTCCCAGGCCAGCTTCTCGCGGCTGCGGTAGTGGCGGTCGTAGAGGGTGTCGACCATCGTCATCGGCCCGGGCAGCGCCCACTTGACCGGCCGGTCGGTCTGGCTGCGCAGGAAGGCCGCGTCGTCGACGAAGACGGGCCGCTCCCGGCTGACGGCACCGACGACGCTCGGCACGCTCGCGTCGTACCGGTCGCGGATGCGGACCGTCTCGCGCTGGGAGAAGTCGACGCCGGAGAGGTGCTCGACGAACGTCGTCACGAAGTGCTGGCGGGTCTGCTCGCCGTCGCAGACGACGTCGAGGCCGCGGTGCTCCTGCTCGTGGACGGCGGCGCGCAGCGCGTCCTGCTTGCCCTCGGCCAGGACGTCGCCCTCCAGCCTCCACGGCGACCACAGCGTCTCCGGCTGGGCGAGCCACGACGGCTTCGGCAGGCTGCCGACGATGGTGGTGGGGAGCAGTCTGGCGGGGGTGGCGGACACGGGTGAGGGACCTCCGGTGATCATCCGACGAGTGCTGAGGAACGGGCCAGCCACCGCTCGAGCACGTCGCGGTGCGGCTCGACGAAGTGCTTCGCGGCGAAGCGGCCCTGGGTGGCGCCGAGGCGGCTGCGCTCGTCGCGGTCGTAGTCGACCTGCGGCCGGGAGAAGTCCTCGTGCGCCAGGCTCGGGGAGTAGGTGCTGCCGGCCGCGGAGTTCGCGCTGTAGATCTCCGGGCGGTAGATCTTCTGGAACGACTCCATCGTGGCCAGGGTGCCGGCGAGCTGCAGGTTGGAGTAGTCGTTCAGCAGGTCGCCCCGGGAGTACAGCGCGAGCGGGGCGACGCCGCCGCGGGGCATGAAGCAGCGCACGTCGAGCCCCATCTTGGCGAAGTAGGCGTCGGTCAGGGAGGGCTCGTCCTGCCGGTACTCCACGCCGAGGACGGGGTGGTGGTTGTCGGTCCGCCGGTAGGTCCGGCTCGTCGAGACGCTGATGCAGATCACCGGCGGCTGGCCGAACCGCTCCCGGTAGGTGGCGGAGTCGAGGAACTCCCGGAACAGCGCGCCGTGGAGGTCGCCGAAGTCGTCGGGCAGCGCGGCCCCGGGCCCGCCGGCACCGAGCGCGGGCAGCCGCACGCTGAAGTCGTAGTCGCGGACGTAGGAGGAGAAGTTGTTGCCGACGATCCCGTGGCGCCGCTCCCCCGTCCAGAGGTCGACGACGTGCAGGTCGAGCATCTCGAAGAGCGGGAACCGCTCGCCGTCGGCGCCCCCGCGGAACGCCATCTCGACGGAGACGATGTCGGCCTGGACGGTGTGGCGGTCGCGCTCCGGGTTGTCCCAGTCCGCGAGGTCGTTCACGCGGCGGTCGATCATCGTCAGCACCCGGCGGAGGTTCTGCTGGCGCTGCTCCCCCCGGGCCAGGTTGGCGAAGTTGGTGGTGACCCGGGAGCTGCTGGAGGGCTCGTAGTCCTCGTCGAAGCGGGTGGTCGTGATGCTGAAGCTGAACTCGTCCGCCATGCGCACCCACTCCGAGCCGGGACCGGCCGAGCCGGCCTCGTGGTCATCGACGCCCATCGTGGGGGTGGATCGCGGCCATCGGGTAATCCGTCACCAGGATGCCAGGCCATAGACTGCGCCTGTGGCTCGACGGTCGAACGGCGTGACGCTGCAGCAGCTGTCGTCCTTCATCGAGGTCGCGGCGGAGGGCTCGATCTCGGCCGCGGCCGACCTGCTCTACGTCGCGCAGCCGACGCTGTCCGCGGCGATGAAGGAGCTCGAGGCGCGGGTGGGCAGGTCGCTGCTCGTGCGGTCCGCCCGCGGGGTGACGCTCACGGCCGACGGGGCCGAGTTCCTCGGGTACGCGAAGCAGGTGGTCGAGCAGGTCGCACTGCTGGAGCAGCGCTACCTCGGCGGACCGCCGTCGCGGCGGCTGCTCGGGGTGTCGACGCAGCACTACTCCTTCGCCGTCGACGCCTTCGTCAGGACGGTGCGGCGCACCGAGGGGGCCGAGTACGAGTTCTCCCTCAGGGAGACCCGCACCCGGGACATCATCGAAGACGTCCGCACGCTGCGCAGCGAGCTGGGGATCATGTACCGGAACGACTTCAACCGCGCCGTCATCGACAAGCTGCTGCGTGACTCCGGCCTGGAGTTCCGGCCGCTCTTCATCGCCCAGCCGCACATCTTCGTCTCCCGCAGGAACCCCCTCGCCGCGAAGGGGCGCGCGACGCTGGCCGACCTCGCCGACCTGCCGCGCCTCACCTTCGACCAGGGCGCCGACAACTCGTTCTACCTCGCCGAGGAGATCCTCTCCACGCTGTCGAGCGCGCGCGAGATCCGCGTCTCCGACCGCGCCACGATCTTCAACCTGATGATCGGCCTCGACGGGTACACGATCTCCACGGGCATCGTCAGCGACGACCTCGACCCGGCGATCACCGCGGTACCGCTCGACGTCGACGAGGAGATCGAGATCGGCTGGATCCGTCACTCCGCCATCCCCCTCACCGACCTGGCGCAGCGCTACCTCGACGAGGTCCGGGCGGTGGTCGCCGAGTTCGGGGTGACGCTCCTCGGGGACGACCACGCACCGCAGCGGCGGTCGGCCGCGAGCGCTCCGTCGGACGGGTGACAGGACCGGCCCGCTCGAGCGGCGCCCGTCAGGCCCCCGTGCGACAGTGGGGCCGCTGTGACTGCTGAGACCGAAGAGCCCACGACGGGCAGCCCCGCCCACGACGACGCGGCCGGGGCCCCCGCCGCACCCGCCGACGCGACCGACGAGCCCCAGCTGGAGCACCGCGACGTCGCCCGCACCACGCTGCACCACGCGCCCTCGGCCGCCGGCGCCGCGCGTCGCTTCGTGCGCAACCACCTGTGCCCGGTGCACGCCGCCGGCGCGCTCGACGCCGTCCAGCTCATCGTCAGCGAGCTCGTGACGAACGCCGTGGAGCACGGCCGTCCGCCCGTCGTCCTGACGCTGCTGTGCAACGCCGACCTGGTCACCATCGGCGTGCACGACGCCAGCGACGACGAGCCCCGCGCCAGCGACGCCGAGGTGCCGTGGCACTCCGAGAGCGGTCGCGGCATGCAGCTCGTGGAGGGCCTCACGGTGCACTGGGGCGTCCGCAGCGGCGGGCCGCGCGGGGGCGCCGGCAAGGGCGTGTGGGCCTCGCTGGTCCTCGACGAGCTGCCCTGACGACCCCGGGGTGACGCTCGCACCCTCGGTCGCGCCGAGGGAGGGGGGTCAGGAGCCGAGGCCCGCCAGCAGGTTGATGGTGGCGCCGAGCACCACCGCGCCCAGCACGAACGACAGCAGCGCGTGCCGCAGCGCCGCTCCCCGCATCGCGGTCGACGCCAGCGCGGTGTCGGAGACCTGGTACGTCATGCCGACGGAGAAGGCCACGTAGGCGAAGTCGAGGTAGCACGGCGGACCGCCCTCGAACTGGATGCCGCCCGGCTCGCCGTCGTAGTACAGCCAGGCGTAGTGCAGGCACGACGTCGTGTGCACCACGAGCCACGACGCCGCGACGGTGAGCAGGCCGAGACCGGCGAGCACGTCCTGCTCCGGGCCCTTCGCGCTGCTCGCCTGCACGAGCAGCCCCGCCACCCCCACCAGGCTCGCGAGGCAGGCGAGCAGCAGGGCCGAGCGGCTGGCCGGGCGCGACGGGTCGTCGCGGGTGGCGTGGGCGGCGGTGGCGGCGGCGTCCATCGTCCGGACCAGGCGGAGGTCGCGCAGCAGGACGACGGCGGCCACGACGAGCCACCCGGCCGCGAAGGCCGCGGTCCCCGCGCCGGCGAGCACCGCCAGCCCGGCGACGACCGCCCCGGCGACGAGGGCGGTGGCGAGCCGGCGCGACGCCCGGCCTCGGACGGCGGCGGGTCGGCTCGCGGTGGGCACGCGCGAGGGTACGACCCCACCTCCTGCGAGAGCGGCCCTCGCCCTCGTCACACGACCCCCTTTCCTCCATCCACTTGATGAACTCCTCCCGGTCTGTTTGGGTGGGGCAGGTCCGCATTTCGACGCTGAAACGGATCTCCCACCGTGCCTTCCGCACCGTCCAGTCGATCACTCCGCGTTGCCGTCCTCGGCTACTGGCACGTCCACGCCGACGACTACGCGAACTCCGTCGTCGACCACCCCGGCACCGAGCTGGTGGCGGTCTGGGACGACGACGCCGAGCGCGGCCGCGCCGCCGCCGAGCGCCTCGGCGTGCCCTTCGAAGCAGACCTCACCGCGCTGCTGTCCGAGTCCGGGGCGGACGGTGTCGGCCCGGTCGACGGGGTCACCGTCACCACCTCGACGGTCGCGCACCGCGAGGTCATCGGGGCCGCCGTGCGCGCCGGCAAGCACGTCTTCACCGAGAAGCTGCTGGCCCCCGAGGTCGCCGAGTGCGAGGAGCTGCTCGCCGAGGCCGAGCGCACCGGGTCGGTCGTCGTCGTCTCCCTGCCGCGCCTGTACGCCGGGTACACGGCCGCGGTGCGCGACGTCGTCGAGAGCGGCCGCCTCGGCCGCATCACGTACGCCCGGGTGCGGCTCTCCCACGAGGGCGCCGTCACCCGGTGGCTGCCCGACAGGTTCTTCGACCCGGAGCCGTCGGTCGGCGGTGCGCTCACCGACCTCGGCTGCCACCCCGTCTACCTCGTGCAGCTGCTGCTGGGCGCCCGGCCCGAGCGCGTCACCGCGATGTACACCGCGGTGACGGGCCGCGACGTCGAGGACAACGCCGTCGTCGTCGCCTCCTACCCCGGGGGCGCGATCGGCGTGGTCGAGGCGGGCTTCGCCTCCCCCACGCCGTTCACCATCGACGTGTTCGGCACCGAGGGCACCGTCAGCTGGACCGACACCCCGCGGCGCCTGACCGCCACCGGGGCGGCGTTCCGCTCGCAGGACGACGGCGGGAGCGGCTCCCCCGTGGAGCTGCCGGTGCCGGAGGACTCCCCCGGCGCCTTCGCCCAGTGGGTCGGCCACATCACCGCCGGCACCCGCGCCGACGAGAACACCGCCCGGGCCGTCGAGCTCACGCGCCTGGTGGTGGCGGCCAACCGCGCCGCCGCCGAGCAGCGCGCCGTGCAGCTCGACTGACGCTCGACCGACGCACCTCCCCCAGACCACCCCGCTCGACGAGGAGCCCCGGCATGACCAGCCAGACCACCAGCCAGACCACCGGCCAGACCACCGGCCAGACCCTCCCGACCGCGCCCGTCCGCGTCGGGCTCATCGGCGGCGGAGGCATCGCCACCGCCCACATCCGGGGCTACGAGGCCGCCGCGGGGCGCATCCGGGTCGCCGCCGTGGCGGACGCCTTCGAGGCCACCGCCCGCGCCCGCGGCGAAGAGCTCGGCGTCCCGCACTTCACCGACTACGCCGAGATGATCGCCTCGGCGGACGTCGACGCCGTCGACATCTGCCTGCCGCACCACCTGCACGCCGACGCCATCGTCGCGGCGGCCCGCGCCGGCAAGCACGTGCTCTGCGAGAAGCCGCTCTGCCTCACGCCCGAGGAGGCGCAGCGCGTGCAGGAGGCCGTGCAGGAGGCCGGAGTGACGCTGATGTGCGCGCACAACCAGCTGTTCCTGCCGGCCGTGGCGACGGCGAAGGCCGTCATCGAGTCGGGGACGCTGGGGCGCGTCTACGAGGTGCGCACCACCGACAGCTTCTTCAACGACTTCGACCCGGAGAACATGGGCTGGCGCGCCCACGCGGCCACCAGCGGCGGCGGCGAGCTCATCGACACCGGCTACCACCCGACGTACCTGATGCTGCACCTCGCGGGCGGCGCGCCGGTCGAGGTGGTGTCGATGCTCTCGACGCACCGCCTGGCGTTCATGGAGGGCGAGGACTCCGCCCAGGTGCTGGTGCGGTTCGACAACGGCGTGGTCGGCCAGCTGGTCACCAGCTGGGCGTACGCGGCGGCTCCGGGCACGGAGCGGTTCTCGGTGGTCGGCGAGCTCGGCTCGCTGACGTCCGACGGCACGTCGCTGCGGTACGACCTGCGCGACGGGGCGAGCAAGACCCAGGAGTTCGAGAGCGTCGACACGTTCTCCGCGGAGATCGCGGCGTTCGCCGACTGCCTGCTCACGGGCACCCGGCCGATCCACACCGAGGTCGAGGGCATCGCGGTGCTCGGCACGATCCTGGCCGCGTACGAGGCGGCCCGCGAGCGCCGCGTCGCCGAGGTCATCCGCGCCTGACCACCCCCACCGTGATCATGGACTCCACGAACACCCCCCACCGTGATCATGGACTTCGCGAACACGTGGCGTTCCCGAAGTCCATGATCACGGGAGGCGCGTGGCGGGAGTCGGCCAGGATGGCGGCGTGAGCACCGAGCGCGTGCAGGCCTTCCTCGACGAGCACCTCCCGGGGGTGCGGGTGGTCGAGCCGGACGTCGACACCCCCACCG